>Ga0272449_1000767_pt1:0-12500 | contig 36350 bp, 27 predicted proteins | sample YNPCB0241_FD_198679 | JGI IMG/M metagenome (GOLD analysis project Ga0272449, IMG submission 198679) | Hot spring sediment microbial communities from Yellowstone National Park, WY, United States - YNP-CB-024-1 | ecosystem: Environmental > Aquatic > Thermal springs > Hot (42-90C) >...
GTGAGGCCTCATCGTAGGAAGTTGACGCTTCTATCGCTTCACCCGAATCTGCAAGGACTACAGCACTTGAGGTTGCGTCAGCCCTTCCTTTTGCTTGTTCCTTGCAACCATGACCATTGCACGCAACGCAAGCCACTATAAGACCAGTATTTATGAAGTGCCTCATGCTTCACATTTCCTTTCTAAATTTGTGTGTCTTTGAAGCCTGATTGACCTCCGTAACTACCTGTAATCAGGATACGAAACTTTATGACGAAAGTCAAGGCTAACTTTCAGAAGAAAAGCAAGAAGTCGATGGAAAAAACGCCGAAAAGACCCTGGTGCCAGCGAAGCGCTTTAACCCCCAAACATACCCCCACCTTATCAGCGAAGTTTACTTATTCAATAGATGCTCATAAGAACGACTGATATAAACATATGCATAACGCGACTAAGATGCTCTAAACTCCGATGGAGTGCCTTGTGGAACCGATTGAACAGAACTTGCCATTTTTTCTTTACGCGTAGCTCTCTTTTAAGCATGATAACACATTGGTGAATCAATCTTCACTGCCCCCAAACTTAGTCCACTATAAGCATTTCGACTATAGGCTGTTGCCATCACCTCTCCAACACTTGCCTAAAGCCAAAGAAGTCTTCATTTCAGTTCCCTTTGCGAGACTAGGACAAGAACTGTTTGGATTCTAAGCGATTAATGTGCTATGAAAGATAACCTGCGGGCAGAACGGTTTTTGCCTGCCCTGACCCCTCAGGCTCGAAAAGGAGGTAAGCCATGGACAGACGAGAGTTTTTGAAAGAAATAGGGCTTGGTATGGTTTTGTTGTCAGCATCTAAGTTTTCGACCGGGTGCGCACACCTGCCAGGTACTAAGATAGAAAAGGTTTCTGACGACAACATTGATACCTTGTTCGCTCGAGGGGCGAAAACCATGTGGATCGCACCACACCCCGATGACGAATGCTTTTCTGGTCCTATCCTGGCAAGGTCGGGAGTCTATTACAAGAACCCATTGTATTTCCTTGTCTTTACACATGGCGATGGAGGCGAATGCTGTCTGAAAGAGGGCTGCCATCCTGACCTTGCTACCATCCGCGGGCAAGAACTAAAAAAAGTTGCTGATTTTTATGGGGCGGAACTCGAACACCATCGCTTCTACAACGCCCCTCTGCCTGCGGAGTCATTCCCGCCTCGTCATGAAATCTACAAGAAGTGGTTATCGCAAGGAGACCCACTGAAGATCTGCGTAAAGGCAATAAGAAGGTTCAAGCCTGATGTGATTATCACATTCCACCCAGATTTTGGCGCAACAGGGCACCCAGAACACCAACTTGCATCGAGGATCGCTACCACTGGGGCGAAACTTGCTCAAGACCCGACCTACGATGCGGATGGCATCGAACCCCACAAAGTCCACAGGCTTTATTGGCTAGTCCAAAGATACTGGTTTATGCGGCTTCTAGGCCTTGCAGACCCAGGACCCGTTACCGAAGTGTTTGATGCTCACCTTCCAGCCAAAGACGGGATGTCTTGTCTTGACTTCTCCCTCGAAGCAACGAGGTTTCACAAGACACAAAACAGAGATATGAGTATGGTAAGGAGGATGCAGCAGGCTTTTGGCTATCTCTTTTTGAGACAGGTTGACTACATGACCGTGGCAAAACGACCAGATGCAGTTGTCACGAAAGGCGGGGGGATTGGACATTTTGGCGATGACTAGTATGGTCTAAGCGTCCTTGGGTCAATGTGCAGGCGGGACAAAGCCTCCCGCGCTAGTGCTTTGGTTTCTTCATCGGGGTCCAAATCGAAAACACTTGTAAGATACTGGAATGCAGATGCGTGTTGACCCTGATAAAGTCTTATCATGCCCATAGCCAGCATGATCTTTGCAAGTTCCCTCCCCGACCTAAAAACCCCCATCGCCTTCCGCAAAAGTGCTATTGCATCTGCCTGATATCCCTCTTCGAATAGCCACATTGCCAGGGTTACAACATCGTCAGCGCTAAGTAGCGCTATGTTTATGTTCTCCATACCAAAAAGCCTCTTTAGTGCCTCTGCCTTGTCGTGCGCCAGAAGCGCCTCTTGAAGTGCCGCGACACCCGCATCCCGTTCTCTCTCGACACCTTTGAACACTGCGAACCTCTTTCCTTTCCACGGCAAGACCCACGCCATCCTTTGCCCGAACTGCGCTATAACCAAGCCCCCAAGGAACCCACCTATGTGCGCTCCGTATGCAACCCCGGTCCTTGCACCAAGAATAAAAGGCAAGAGGTTGTCAAAAAGTATATACATGCCTATAACAAAACGGGCAGGTATCAAGAACACATCGAACAAGAAGGGAAACAAGAAGACGAACAGTTTTACCCTGTTTCTAGGGAAAGAGACGAAATACACCCCCATGACACCAGAAATAGCGCCAGATGCACCGATCATAGGGGTCAACGATTTTGAAGCAAACAAAGAGAAAAACAATGTCGCTATGACCCCCATGACCAAATAGTTTACAAGATACCCAAGCCTTCCAAGGCGATGCTCCACATTGTCGCCAAATATCCACAAAAAGAGCATATTGCCAAGAAGGTGCGCAAGCCCACCATGCAAGAACAAGGAAAAAAACAGATCATCTAGCGCTGGTGCACCTGGCTTGTATCCATGCTCAAAAACGAAAAGGTCGTACTGGCTTGTCTGCTGTGCTATTTCGATTGGGTCCGCGTCTGGGACCTCCCTCAGCACCACCCGCAGATATTTCAAAAATGCCTCGTCATGGATGTCTGCCTGTTTCAAAGACAGAGGGAGGGATATGAGCACATAGACGAGGATGTTGGCAAGGATAATCGCATAGTTCACATAGGGTCTGAAGTGTCTAGGGTTTGGTGTGTCGCCTATCGGAAAGAACAAGCGCCTCTCCTAAAACGCTCACAAAACATTGCACAATATGTGATGGCTGTCAATGGCTGTTTGTGGGTAAAGGTAGCGCTTGCCTCGCAGCTTCAAGCGCCTTTAGAACTTCTTCAGCGCACTTTTTCCCCACGACCTTTGCCACCTCTTCAAAGTCAGCCTCCTCTATTCCCCTCACAGAGCCGAATCTTTGCAAAAGCGCCCTGAGCCTTTTCTTCCCAATGCCCCTGACCCCTTCCAGCACGCTCAAAAGCCCTTTCCTGATTCGCCTTTTACGATGGAACCGCAGCGCGCAACGATGAGCCTCATCCCGAACACGCATGAGCAATCGCAAGCCTGGGTCGTCTTGCCTTGGAACTAAAGGTTGCGCCTCTTCCCTAACCCCCCCAGTCGCACTCGAAGGTGAATAAAAATAGATCCGTTCTGGTATATGCACAGGAAAACCTATCCTTTGGCTCCTGTCTATCCTCTCCTTTGCCAAAGCAACCACAGGAATATCTGAAAATCCTGTCATCTCAAGCACTTCCCTTGCGCAGTTCAGTTGTGCCATGCCCCCATCCAGAAGGACCAAATCAGGCTTTTCACCGCCTTCTTCCTTTAGTCTCGAGAACCTTCTCAGCAGAACCTCCCTCATCGCATCAACATCACTTTTCACATCCCCTTTTATCCTAAAATGCCTGTAACTCGCCTTTTCGGGTCTTGCGCCCCTGAAGACAACCATGACCCCCACATATTCATCGCCCATAGTCGTGCTCATGTCATAACCTTCGATCCTCTGGATTTCGCGCGTTATTTCGAGCATCTCGCATAGTTTTCTTACTTCATATTGGGCGACCTCGTCGTCTTCGAGCGCCTCTCTAAGTGCGTGTCTGGCGTTTTCTACTGCTATCTTCATTGCGTCCAGATAAGGACCTCTCACAGGCTCCAGCACTTCCACGACCTTTTGAGCCCTTTGTCGTAAGACATCAGCAATGGCAATCAAATCCCCAACCACCCCCTTAGGCACCAAAACGGTATTTGGGATGGGCGCCCTCTGATAATACTGCATCAGGAACTGTTCCAGAACATCCTCGTCTGGTGAAACGATTTTCCTGTGGACATAGGGGATAGTGTCTGAAAGCGCCCCTTTTTCGAACCGAAGCACGCAAAACGATGCAGTATCAGCATCCCTTGCATATCCGATTGCATCCACATCCCTTTCCACTGGCAAAACAACCCCCTGTCTGTCCAGAGCCCTTTCGATAGCCCTTATCTGGTCCCTAAGCCTTGCTGCCTCTTCGAAGTTCTCTTGCTCCGACGCGCAAAACATCCTGTTTCTAAGGTCTTTCAGCACCTCCTGATGGCGTCCCTGCAAAAACAAACAAGCCTCTTTGACCCGCATCCGATACTCTTCTTTGTCCACACTAAGCACGCATGGACCTAGACATCGTTTCATCTGGTATTCGATGCAAGGTCGTGTCCTGTTTTTGAAATCCCTTTCAGAACAAGTGCGAAGCCCAAAATACTTGTTTATCAAGGCGTATGTCGAGCGCGCAGACGACGCTACATGGTATGGACCAAAGTACAAAGCACCATCGTCTTTCCTTCTTCGCACCAGTTCCAGCTTCGGAAATTCGACATTCAAATCCAGTTTCAGATACAAATAGTTCTTGTCATCCTTCAAAAGGATGTTGAAGGCTGGCTTGTATTTCTTGATAAGTTCGTTTTCCAGAATAAGCGCTTCCTTCTCGTTTCTTGTAAGGATTACATCTATTTTATCGAGCAGGTCGCCAAGATAACGGACAAATGGTCTTGGGTCTGATGATTTTTGAAAATAGGACGATACCCTGCTTCTTAGGTTTATAGCCTTTCCCACATACACTACTTTCCCATGCTTGTCTTTCATCAGATAAACGCCACATGCGTCTGGGATATGTTCCAGAAGTTTTTCTATTCTCGAAAAGGGCATAGTCACCCCACGCACTCTCGTGAATTATGGCGATTTTTACGAGAAAAGGGATAGACTTCGAGCCTAATAACCCGCTAGGAGTTCGCAGGGGTCACCTGGCTGAATTTCGTTCAGCGAGTATGTGACAAGACCAACAGATGTCGTGTCAGACACATCAACAACGATGATCTCGCCATATGTTTCGAGGGGAAACTTGCTTAGCTCCTTTTCGCTCAAAGTCTTTGTGGGGTCGCCACGCCTGCGCACAACGAACCTGTTGCCTGGTTGCACCCCGTGCTTCGAGCCCTTGTCGATGATCACATACTGCCATTCTCCTATGAGTTCTTGGTCGAATGCATCACCAACGACTGTGCCTGCGATAGCAGCGGTGTTTTTCACTGGGGTCAATACCCTCGACACAGGCGCAAAAGACATAAGTTTGTCTCCCCTCATGATCTCTTCGTAAGACCTCATGATAACGCCCTTGTTCCTTTGGGCGTCTGTGTTGACAACCTTGACAATACCCAGATATTTTACCTTGTAGCCAAGTGTCTTCTTTGTGGTTGGGTGCTTCACCTTTCCTTCTGGTCTGAAAACCACAAACATGTCTCCGACCTTTATCCGCTTTGCGGTCTTGAAATCTATGTAAACCTCATCAAACTCACCAAGCGCCTGCCTATCTTCTCGTGCATACTTTATTACACCAGCCTCCTCGAGCTCATCCTTTGCCACGAACCCAACCCTTCTTGCCATAACCTGTTCGACCGCTGGCGGAGGCGCATACCTTGTTTCCGTCACCTCGTATCCTTCCCTTACAACAGGCTTTGGCTTTGGAGGGACGAGATACACGATGTCACCTGGATAAATCCAGTTCGGGTTTGTGATGTGAGGATTGAAAGACCACAAGACTGGCCAATAGAACGGGTCATCAAAAAACCTGTCGCAAATGTCCCAGAGCGTGTCACCTTCCTCTGCTATATAGACCTCTGGCTCCCCAGTAGCAGTCCCGGTGACGAGCATCTCTTGTGCCTCCAAAGATGGCAAGGCAAGAACCCAAAAACCCCACAAAACAATGGCAGTGTTTCTTAAAATCATCCACATCTTTTTACCTCCAATGGTCTTTCATTCCAACTCCTGAAGCAGTCTTTCGGCTACCCGTGCCGCATCTGTTTCAGGATATGTAAGTAAAACCGTATTTAGCACCTTTTTGGCGTCCGAAATCCTACCAAGTGCCTTTTCACACAGGGCAATCTTCACCATCGCGTCAGGCGCCTTGTTCCCATCACGGTATTCCTTCGTAACCCTTATGAACTCCTTCCTTGCTGTCTCATAGTCCTTTTCATCATAGTAGCATTCCGCAACCCAATACAAGGCATTGTCTGCATAGGAGTGCTTGGGATATTTCCTCGCGAACTCCCTGAACGCCTCCCTAGCTTCGGCAAGCCTCCCCTGTTCATACAAGGCATAAGCCCTTTGATATTCTGCAAGGACTGCGTCTTCGCCCTTTTGCTTTTGCTTCAAAGCCTCCTTTTTCGGGACAGCGGGCTTTTTGTTTTGGACTATATTTCCTTCATCGTCAATCTCCTGATAGACCTGTTCGCCAAAAGTGAGTTTTTCTGGCGCTTGACTATTGTCTTCGCTCTCAACATCCTCCTCATCGCCAACCGTCTGCTGAGCATTTCTCTTTTTCCCCTGCGGCGGGGCGATCTTGACCGTAGGCAGGTCAGGGACAGAAAAGTCAGGGACAGAAACGCTTTCTTGCCTCGTGGTTTGCCTCGCAAGTTTCAGTGTTTCGATCTCGTCCTGCAACAAAAGCACCCTGTTCTCGATGTTCTCGAGTCTTTGCCTTTGAGCCTGAGATGACTGAAGGAGCGTCTTCACCTGACTTTCCATCCCTTCGACCCTTTGCTCTAGTGCCTTGTTCGTGCACGAAAGAAAAAGAGCCACAAGTATCAAGGCATAATTTCTTGCGATGTCCATACTCGCACTCATCCCACAAGATGATAAGCCGAAAGCATAAATATTTACAAAAATTGTGCATCGCTTTTCGTTACAATTCGCGTGTGAAGACGAGTTCTTGCATCGCCTGTGGAGAAAAACAGAATATTTTGCCCAGGGCGCTTCCGGTTTGCCCAAGGTGCCTGAAAGCGGGCAATGAATATGCCCTGAAAGTCGCCCTAGACACACACAAGAGGATAATGGCAAAAGAAGGTTTGACTGTCCCAGAGCGAAGGTCGAGCAGTCAGGTTTTGTGCAGACTGTGCGCAAATCACTGTGCCCTTGGGGAAGGTCAGAGAGGGCTTTGTGATGTAAGAGTAGGGCAAAAAGGTAGCGTCAAATATGTGTTTCCAAACGGCAAAACCGCGGCGGTGGACTTTTATTATGACCCCTTGCCAACAAACTGCTGTGCCTCTTTTGTCTGCCCAGCCGGCACAGGGGCAGGATTTCCACATTATGCTTACAGGGACGGTCCAGAGTTTGGCTTTGTAAATCTCGCCGTGTTCTACGAGGCATGTAACTTTCATTGCCTTTTTTGCCAGAACTATCACTTTAGAAACCACAAGAAAGTCGGGAGGAAAACCCTTACTCCGGAGGAGATAGTATTGGCGATCACAAAAAGAACCAGTTGCATTTGTTTTTTTGGTGGTGACCCCACCCCGCAGTTGCCACACGCACTTTTGGTGTCGAAACTTGCAAAGCAAGCACACAAAGGGCGCATATTGCGGATATGCTTTGAGACCAATGGAGCGACGTCGAGGGCATTGCTAGAAGCCATGATCGAGGTGTGCCTTGAAAGTGGGGGGTGCATAAAGTTCGACCTAAAGGCGTGGGACAACAATATTCACCGTGCTCTTTGCTACGCCTCCAACGAGGCAACATTAGAAAACTTCGAGTTTGCTTCAAGGTTTGTTTCAAAGCGGAAGACTCCACCGCTCCTAATCGCCACAACGCTTTTAGTCCCTAGATATGTTGACGAGCAAGAGGTCTCAAACATTGCAAGGTTTATTGCAAGCCTCGATAAGGATATACCTTATTCGTTGCTAGTTTTCCGAGGCGCATACCATTTCTCTGACCTGCCAGCAACTCCCAAAGAGCAAGTGCTTCGTTGTCTCGAAGCCGCAAAAACTCAGGGTCTTACGAGGGTGCATCTTGGCAACATGCATCTCTTATCCATCTAGCCCCACCGTTGACAGCTGCACAGTCTTCGTCATCAAACTTGGCAAAAAGGCTATGGGCTACTTGGCAAGCGAAGACCTCGCATTCCAAGAGACACCCCTAAAGTCAACTCCTCATGAGGAGGCCACAGCTCAGGTAGAAGATGCTATTATTGTGGAAAGCCATCAGGGCAATGGCTCGGGATGCAATGCGGGGCATCAGGGTTGGCTCTCGGGTCTTTTCCTTGCGATTTTATTCCCCCTACTAAAATTGCGCAGGTCCTCGTGAAGACCGAGTGGGGAATCGGTTTCAACCCCCTTTATTCTGGCGCTCTCTAGTCCTCCAGATTGTTGGCTGTGTCACCTCATGGCTATAGCAAGGGACAGTCTTATGAGCCCCCTCGTCCGCGGCACGCAGATCTAAGCTCGTGCCAAAACTCTCGCTTGACAACCATGGCAACTTTCAGGATACTGGGTTATGTGTAGCGTGGATTAACTTGGTCATATCAAAAGTAAGCGCATGTTCGAATGTAGAGGAAAAGGTGAGATGGAAAAAGTGCTCGAAACCATAAAAGGAGAGGTCGAGAATAGCGGAGCAAGAGTCTTGAAAATAATCCTTTTTGGTTCCAGGGCTAGGGGCGATGCAAGTGAGGATAGCGATTTTGATTTTCTTGTAATAACTGACATGGATATGGACAGACAAGCGAAGTGGGACTTGATTATCAGAATCAAAAGGAAGCTAGCACTATTCAAGATACCGAACGATATCTTCATCAACTCGTTGAGAGAATTTGAAGAAAGAAAAGACAATGTTGGCTATGTGACATACTACGCCTGGAGAGAGGGCAAGGCGCTATGAACGAAGAGAGGGTAAGGCAGTGGTTGTTACTTGCGGAAGGCGATCTGAAGACAGCAAAAGACGAGATGAGCTCGCAAGAACCATTTACCAACACCGTATGCTTCCATTGCCAGCAATGTGTCGAGAAATACCTAAAGGCCTACTTGACCTTTGTTGGAAAACCTATCAGAAGAACGCATGACCTGACAGAGCTTATAACCCAATGTTCCGAGACTGATAGCGACTTTCGGGCGCTTTTTGAAATAGATGTAGATAGGCTCACACAATATGCGATCGACATAAGGTATCCCGACGAGTTTTATTTTCCAGATCGTCGCGAGGCCGAAGAAGCAATAACCCTGGCAGAAAGGGCAAAATCATTCGTCTTGGACAGACTCAAGAAGAAGGGATTTACCAAAGAGGCGGGGGGGTGAGTAAAACGAGTTACTAGAAGTCGTAGCGTGGTTGGACTTCTATCCGCAAGGCTATCAACCTGGCTTACACTTTTGCCGATGTCGCATTGCTTAGTAGAAGACAGGAGGCGAAAAAAGGAAAGGTCACAACAAGGCTTGAATTCAAATCCACAAACTTCAAACCTCAAGACAACGACCTGAGGGGTTGTGACTCGGGAGTGTGTCGGGAACATAACCCGCCCGATTGCCCGAAAATCTGTTTGTTTTCAAGCTTAGAAAGCGTTTTGCCCTGGACTTCGAAATCATGGTCCAAACAAACCCAAGTCTTACAAGGACACTCAAAAGATGGTCTTGAGGCAAAGTTCAACCGAGGCGCTGTAACCTTGAATCACCCGCTCATTTTGTTGCGGAGAAAAATGCAATAAGTCATATTAAACAAAAACGGGCTGGCAACGACCTACTCTCCCACCGGGTCCCCCCGGCAGTACCATCGGCCCTGGAGGGCTTAACTTCCGTGTTCGGGATGGGAACGGGTGTTGCCCCTCCGGTATGGTCACCAGCCCATAAACTGCAAATCCTGTTGCTGAAACATCCTCGGCCTCAACCGCCACCTATGAACTTCAATGGTCAAGACGCACGGCCGATTAGTACCGCTCGGCTGAACGCATCGCTGCGCTTACACCTGCGGCCTATCAAAGTCGTAGTCTCCGACTGGCCTTCAGGAGCCTCACGGCTCGGGAACCCTTATCTTGGGGCCGGCTTCCCACTTAGATGCTTTCAGCGGTTATCCGTTCCGAACATGGCTACCCTGCTGTGCCGCTGGCGCGACAACAGGTACACCAGAGGTTCGTCCACCCCGGTCCTCTCGTACTAGGGGCAGCACCCCTCAAGGTTCCTGCGCCCGCGGAAGATAGGGACCGAACTGTCTCACGACGTTCTGAACCCAGCTCGCGTACCGCTTTAACTGGCGAACAGCCAGACCCTTGGGACCTACTTCAGCCCCAGGATGCGATGGGCCGACATCGAGGTGCCAAACCGCGCCGTCGATATGAACTCTTGGGCGCGATCAGCCTGTTATCCCCGGAGTAGCTTTTATCCGATGAGCGATGGCCCTTCCATGCGGGACCACCGGATCACTAAGGCCTGCTTTCGCACCTGCTCGGCTCGTCAGCCTCACAGTCAAGCTCCCTTATGCCTTTGCACTCAACGCCTGGTTTCCAATCAGGCTGAGGGAACCTTTGCGCGCCTCCGTTACCTTTTAGGAGGCGACCGCCCCAGTCAAACTACCCGCCAGGCAGTGTCCCCCACGAGGGTAACTCGTGCGGGTTAGAACTTCAAACGCACAAGGGTGGTATTTCAAGGACGGCTCCACGGAGGCTGGCGCCCCCGCTTCGTAGCCTCCCACCTATCCTACACATGCGCGTCCGAAATTCACTGCCAAGCTGCAGTAAAGCTTCCGGGGTCTTTCCGTCTTTCCGCGGGTATCCGGTATTTGCACCGAAACTCCAGTTTCGCTGGGTCCCTCCTTGAGACAGTGGGGCTCTCGTTACGCCATTCGTGCAGGTCGGAACTTACCCGACAAGGAATTTCGCTCACTTCTGTTACCCCCGCAGGAACGCGGTGGCCAGGACGTTTCGGTTCCGCCTGGCTCTCCATGTCGCCATGGAGGTCGGACCATCTCTTCACCTGCGCATGCAGGTGCCCGGCGTATGGCCTCTGAGGGGTCGAAGAACCTGCTTCCTCGACTTCCCTGCTGATTATCCCCACCGAACCCGTTTTCACTCCCCCCGACGGGAAGTAGGGCCGGATACACGGGACTTCCCAGCATATAGCCGGGTGCACTCGCACTGTCGCCAGTGCGAGGGGCTGCGAAATGCAACCTTAGGACCGTTATAGTTACGGCCGCCGTTTACCGGGGCTTCAGTTCAAGGCTTCGCGGGTTTTCCCACTAACCTCTCCCCTTAACCTTCCGGCACCGGGCAGGCGTCACACCCTATACCTCGTCTTACGACTTAGCAGAGTGCTGTGTTTTTGATAAACAGTCGTAGCCCCCCGCTCTCTGCAACCCGTATCGGCTTCGGTTGCAAGAACCTACACCTACCACGGGCCTGCCTTCTCCCGAAGTTACGGCAGCAACTTGCCGAGTTCCTTAAGGAGGGTTCTCCCAAGCGCCTTGGGTTTCTCACCCCACCCACCTGTGTCGGTTTCCGGTACGGGCACCGTGGATTGTCCAGCCGGGGCTTTTCTCGGAAGCATGGGATCGGCCCGTTGGACCTCGCCCGAAGGCTCAGTCCACCCATCACCTCTCGGGGTTAACGGTCTCCCGTTTGTGGCATTTCCGCCTCCTAGGAGACCCCCCTACGGGCTTGGACCGGGACATCCATCACCCGGCGGTGCCTACCCTTCTCCGTCCCCCCTGCCTTCATCCTCACCACGGTGGTGCAGGAATATTAACCTGCTTCCCATCACCTACGCCTTTCGGCCTCGGCTTAGGACCCGACTAACCCCTGGCGGATTACCCTTGCCAGGGAACCCTTGGGTTGTCGGCGACAGGGTTTCTCACCCTGTTTATCGCTACTCGTGCCACCATAATCTCTTGGAGGACCTCCAGCCGCCCTCGCGGACGACCTTCACAGGCAACTCCAATGCTCCCCTACCATCCATGCGCCCCCGAAGAAGCGCACAGATCCGTGGCTTCGGCGACGCGCTTGAGCCCCGTTAAATTTTCGGCGCAAGATCCCGTTCGACCAGTGAGCTGTTACGCTTTCTTTAAAGGATGGCTGCTTCTAAGCCAACCTCCTGGTTGTCTACGGAATCTCACATCCTTCTCCACTTAGCGCGTGCTTTGGGACCTTAGCCGACGGTCTGGGGTCTTTCCCTCTCGCCCGCGGACCTTATCGCTCGCGGACTGTCTCCCGCAGTAACAGCGGACGGAATTCGAAGTTTGGTTGGGTTTGGTAGGCTGGTAGGCCCCCTAGCCCATCCAGAGCTCTACCTCCGTCCCTGATTTCTGCGAGGCCGTACCTAAATACGTTTCGGGGAGAACCAGCTATCTCCAGGTTCGGTTAGCTTTTCACTCCTATCCACAGGTCATCCCCCAGGTTTTCAACCCTGGTGGGTTCGGGCCTCCACGTGGTTTTACCCACGCTTCACCCTGCCCATGGATAGATCACCTGGTTTCGGGTCTACTCCTTGCAACTAGCGCCCTATTCGGACTCGGTTTCCCTACGGCTTCGCCTCCTTCGGCTTAACCTCGCTGCAAAGAGTAACTC
>Ga0272449_1000767_pt1:17500-36350 | contig 36350 bp, 27 predicted proteins | sample YNPCB0241_FD_198679 | JGI IMG/M metagenome (GOLD analysis project Ga0272449, IMG submission 198679) | Hot spring sediment microbial communities from Yellowstone National Park, WY, United States - YNP-CB-024-1 | ecosystem: Environmental > Aquatic > Thermal springs > Hot (42-90C) >...
GCGAGCAGACAGGACCCTACCGACCAAGTAGGTAAAAAACGCCATCGCCAGTGCCCGGACTTGTCCGCTACAGAGCCCCTGCCACGCCACTCTCGCCAGGGTCTTTGGACGCAGGTAAAAGCCACCCAATAGGCGATAGTAAGCACGCTCCAACTCGCTAGATGTAAGTCCGTCTGGTCTCCATGTGACATGGTTCAGATCGAGACGCTCCAAAACCTCTGCGTCAAGGTCAACTGATAGTCTCAGGTCTTCCGCTATGGGGGTGCCTGGGTAAGGTGTGAATAGCCGCACAGATATAGAATGGAAGGGCACGCGCCGAACGAACTCGAAGGTGCGTGCTAGAGTCTCTGGCGTCTCGCCAGGACAACCCACCATGAAGAGCCCCTTCACATGGATGCCGTGGCGCCTCATGGCGCGAACACAAGCCTCTACCCGCTCCAGTGGAACTTTTTTGCCAAGACGCTTTAGCACCTCTGGCGCGGCAGACTCTACCCCAATCTGCACCATTCGGCAACCCGCTGCGCTGAGCACCCGAATCTCCTCGTCGTCGGGCAAAAGTGTTGGCTGGATGTGCAGTCCAAATGTCAAGTCCAGGCGCGCGTCCCTCAACAACATAAAGAAACGCAAGTCCGTCTCGCGTCGCACAAAGAAGGTGTCATCGTGGAAGAACAGGTGTCTGAGCCCGTGCTCCCGCACCAGGCGGGTCACATCTGCCACCGCGCGCTCGGGCGATAGTGTCCTGTATTTCGTTCCAGTTACAGAACGGTCGCAAAAGCGGCAGTGGAAGGGGCATCCGCGGGAGCGCACGAACGACCCGCTTGGCGAGCGGAGCGCATCTAAAAGGGAAAGGTGATAGTTCTTGGCGAGTGGAGGCAGTTTATGATATGCAGGGAATGGCAGTGAGTTTGGGTCTGGCGGGGGGGCTGGGGGACAAGGGCGCCCCACAGGGTCGCTTTGTCGAAGCACGCCAACCGAGGGCATGTTACCAAGCAGGTAAGCTGGCAAAGTCTCCTCTGCCTCGCCTATAAATGCTGCTTCTGCCTCGGGGATTAAGTCTAGTGCACGACGCGGAAAAGCAGAAGGAAATACACCCCCCAGCAAGATGCGCGTGTGTGGTAGTCGTGCCTTCAGGTCTTTCGCCAGGGCTGCAACTCGCCGAACCATTGGAGTCATGACCGTAAACCCAATCACAGCAGGTGCCGAATCTGTTAGGCGGTCCAGTAGTTCGTCCCGTCCCAAACCCTCGCCATCTGCGTCCACCAGCTCGCAAGGGATGCCTGCGCGTTCCAGACATGCCGCCAGTGATGCAAGCCCGTGGGGGGGTTCAATGCCTCGCACCACCTGACCGGGAGTGAAAGCCGCTAACTCGCGGTACGAAGGGTTGACCAGGAACACAGTTCCAGCGCTCATCTTTTCCACCTGCGGGCGCTAAGCAGGGATAAAATCTGACTTTTCAGCACTCCTGGTTTTGCGTGAAAGGCCGCCTGGGCTAACACGCACCAAAGCCCCAGTTCCGCGCGGGTCATGCCCGGTGGGCTGTACACGGGACGAAAAAGAGGCCCGGGGTCGTTTATGCCCACATGCTCCACAAACAGAGCGTCAAACTCCCCATGGCGAGATAGCGCCTCATCGTAAAGTGGTGTCCCAGGAAACGGGATCAACGGCCAGAAGCTGGCAGCCCGCAGTGGCAAAGATAGTGCGAAGCCCAAACGCTTGGTCAGGTGGCGGCGCGTGTCCCATGGAAATCCAAGGATAAACTGTCCTATCACATCAATGCCAGCCGCTCGACACTCCTCAATCACAGATCTAGGGTCTCGCCGTGGGCGTTTGTTCAGACGCCTGAGGTCATCGGCATCACCAGATTCAAGCCCTAGGTTGATCACACGACAGCCGGCGCGTGCCATAGCGCGAAGGAGCTCTGGATCCAGAAGGTCAGAGCGGGTGTTACAATGCCATGTCATGTCAGGAAGGTCGCGTGCCAATGCTTCGCACAGCGACAGCACATGAGCGCGGTCTAGCGTGAAAAGATCGTCCAGAAATCGCAGGTGCTTCACACCATAAACATTTCGAAGGAGGCGAGCTTCCTCGACTACACGCGTCACTGAGTGGTGGCGGTAAAAAGTCTTGAATGGATATTGATAACAGAACGAACAGCGGAATACACAGCCGCGGGATGTTATCATAGCCGAGGCAGGGCCATCAGTCCATGCCAAGGGGTGGCGCATAAGCCGCGAGGCTCTGGGCAAAAGGTCCCATGCAGGCAGTGGAAGGCAGTCAAGGTCGGCGACAGGTGCCACAGGTGGTTCGGTGCGAATACCACTAGCCGTCATGGCTGTCATGCCCGGCAGGGGGGGATCAAAAGGATAGGCACCGCCTTCCCTCACTCGCGCCACGAGCTCTGGTGCCAAATGCTCAGCCTCTCCACGCACTGCGGCATCAAAGGCACCTGGACCAACCAGACGCTCGGCGAAAACTTGTGTAAGCGGTCCGCCCACCACGAGGAACGCTCGTGGAACTACCTTGCGCAAGGAGGCAGCGCGTTCCAGTGTGGGCCGCAACATAGGCATGGTTGCAGACAGTCCGACCATATGCGGTGACCACTCGCGGGCAGCGGACAAAAAGGCATCCTCGCTGGTGGTCTCACTATCCACCACACGGACTTCCGCACCAGCCGCACGCAATGCCGCTGCCATGTAAGCGAGCGCAAGTGGCGGATACTTGGGCATAAAGCGTTGACGCCAGGCTCCTCTTGGTGCCGGGATATTGCTCAACAGGATTCTTATAGGCACATCGCCCCCGGGGCGAAAATCATGAACTATATGATTATAACGGCTCGGCTCATGTCGTGTCAACCAATGACCGGACTTTTAGCAGACCAGGAGTTCAAGCGTAGCCAGCCACGCGACCGCCCCAGCCAAAACCCCGCACCAGCGTTGTAGTCGCCGCAAGCGACGCACAATCGCTACATCCGCTAATCGCCCAGGGGTCAGGCACAGGCTCAAAAGCCCTAAAGGCACTGATGCCAGTACCACAGGTAAACCACACCGACTGGACGGGAAAGGAGCCACCAACAACACGACCGCTGTCAGACCCAGGATAATAGCCACAACGCTCCCAAAACGCACGCCAAAGCGCACTATTGTAGTTTGAACCCCCTCCGCACTGTCATCTAGCGCATGGCAAGCCTCATGCAATAGTTGATTCTGAAGCAGCATCAGAGTAAAGACCCCCAGCAGACGCCAATGCTCGGGCTGGACATTTTGTTCCGAAGCCCCTAGCAGTGCCAACGGCACAAAAATCCAGGCGTTCGTCAGGGTTCCTACAACTGGTAAAGCCTTCAACCGCGGGCCGCCAGAGTACAAAGCAGAACCACTCAACGACAGCATAGCCGCGACAAAAGGCTTCAAACCAGACCAAGCAGCCAATGACAAGGCTAAGACGACAAGCGCCACCAGCACAAATCTGAGGCTAGCAAGCCTTGGAGGGGCAAGCGTGCCCGGCTGGTCCAAATGCTCATCCTTGACCGTGTTCCAGCCGTAAGCAAATGCAAGACAAAGAACGGAAAGCACCAATGCACGGGCAATGGGCAGTGCCCCCGCCGTGCGCGGGTCGAGGGTCAAAAGAGACACTGGCACGAAATGTAACCAGTCCTTCACACGCAAAAAAGTAAAAGCATTCCAACGACCAGCCCTCGCACCCTTGCCGTTCACATAGACCATCTAAGTGCACTCCACCAGGCGGATGGGTCAACTGACAAAAGCAGATGTGTCTCGATATACGGTGCTATGCTACAGCCTCTACACGAAGGCGTGGGCATATAAGGCGTCTTATCCAGTTGCTCAGGCTCGATGGGGATGCAATCCTGTGGGAAAGGCAGCATACAGCAAGGCGTGGGGCGTCCGTCGGGCAAGATGGTGACAAAGAAACGCCCCGCGCTGCATTTCCTCGCAATCTCCCACTCGGCGCCCCGTGCTACAATGTCAAGGTAGCGCGCCGAGTTACCTACTGGACGCCCTGACGCATGTGCCCTAAGGAGCCATGCAAAGGCAGCCCGCACCTCAGGGCTTGTCAAAAAGCCATGGAATTTAGGCCCTCGCCACCCCGTGCGCTGTTGGACAGGTTGAAAAAAAACAGGAAGCCGTAGATCTTCGGCCAGGCTCAACACCTCTTCTAGACTCGCGACATTGCCAGCGTGCACCGGACAAATCAAGCCTGTTCGCGCGCGGCTTGTGCGCCTAAATTCAGCCAGACCGTTTAGTGCAGCATCCCATGTGCCAGCACCTCGCACCGCGTCGTGCACAGAGCGGTTTCCTTCTATGGTGACAAGCAAATAGTCCACCAAGCTTACATCGCGCACACGGTCTGCTAGAAGCACACCATTGGTCACAAGGCTAGTAATCAAGCCCAGGCGCCGCGCGGCGCTCACCAATTCCCCCAAGTCGGGACGCAAGAGTGGCTCGCCACCAGACAGCCCAAGCCGTACAGTCCCAATCTTGGACAGGCGCCTAAGAAGGTCAAGCCAGTAGCGGGTATCTCGCTCTGGTCCTTCGTGACGGGGGAAATCGCAATAAGCGCACCTCAAATTGCAGCGCAAGGTGAGCAAGATCGTCACCGCAGACCACGCGCTTTTGCCAGTAAGACGAGCAAGGGTGTGATATGCAAGCCCACGACCAATAGTCTTTAGCCGTGCCAGGTTCATCGCGCCACCTCCGCTTCTGGCAAACGCCACACTCCAATAGGGATAACCATCTGCGCTGCGAACCAGTGTGGCAGTTCGTGCCTAGACATATGCACCTCACCCCACGGCTCAAACACCGCCCCACGCACCTCTGCGATAATAGCCGCACACTCGGGACGCATCCCCTTTGGAATGTTTCCCCGCAACAAAGCGATCGCACCTGCCGGGTCATCCCATGCAAGGCGATGCAGATCAAGCAGTTGCTTTAAGTCCAGTGCCTTTATACGGGCGATAACCCCTTGTATATCTGTGCCTAAAAGTGTGGTCAGAGGGTGCAGAAAGCAGTCCAGTCCCTGATAAAAGTATCGCGGACCACTGGACAAGCCAGGGCGCCCGGGCCAGGTCTGCACATGCTTGTAGTCCCGCCCGAAAGCGCTGTAAGGTGGCACATAGTGCATCGCCCCATCCGGAGGCATGGGTGAAACAAGGATGATTGCGTCATGAGGAAGAGACGAAGCGTGGGTCGAGATCACCTCGTATTCCTGGGTTTGTGGCCCGCGGGTTTTTGCCATAGCAACCAACAACCCTATCGGAGATACGGCGACTATCACCATGACGCTAAGACCCAGCAAACGCACCCTTCTAGTGTTTAGCGCCCATCGTCGTCCTGCTGACTCCAGAAGCCCTGCCATTCCACTGCCCGAGAGTGGTAGAAGCAGGACTAGGAGAGGTAGGCGGAATGCCTCCACACCTGCGGACGGGTGCCAGGACATTGCTATTGTGCCCAAAAACCAGAACGGAATAGCGATAGCCAAAGTAAGTCCCAGACGATCCCGAGCGCGCCAAGCACGCCACGCACCCAGCAGAGCACCCCCCCAAAGAAACAAAGCAGTTTCAGGCAAAAGCAATGAATGCCGTGTCCATGTCACAGGCGAGATGACCAACACCATACTCTGCACGAGTAGCAAAGCCGACAGGACATCTGTGCCATCCAGGAGCGAAAAACTCACCTTGGGAACGAGAGCCAGGGTGGTCAGTGCAATGGCTGACCACACCGCAGGTCGCCTCAGCCAGACACCCACAGGGCGTTGAGCCACTACCGCCAGAATCACTACACACCATGGCAAAAGACTCTGGCGTGACTCTACCGCCAAAATCAAACTGCTCCCCACAGCAACCAATCTTCCCAGCCGCGGTGTAGTCTCTGTTCGGGCAGAGTCCGCCAGCACAAGCGCAGTGGAAGCAAACAGGCAAGCAAGGTTATGCCCGTCTTCCGACGCAGCCACACGCACAAACAAAGGGAAGGTTGCGCCCATTGCTAGCACGAAGCGTGCGGCCCAGTCCCCACCTAGGCGACGCGCCAGAATTGCTGTTGCGGCGACGGTGCCTACATTTGCTAAGGAGTTTATCAATGTAAATGTCCGCCAGCCACCGCCAGTCAGCCAGCACAACAAACCAGCCACCGCCGGCACCCCCTGACCCTGTGTAGGACGGTAGCCACCCGGCGCAGGGAAACCCAAGACATCCTCAAGCAAATCATATCCATGCAGGTTGGCGTGGATGAAGTCTGGAGGTAGCCATGCCCGCACTATAAATGCAACCAAAAGCCAGAACGCCCACTCTGCCAAAAGGCGCGCTCTTGCCCGCCAGAAACACCAGACCACTGGGACACGCGTTACCAGGTAGCCTGTCAAATATGCAAAAGATGCCAGGCTAAGCACCTGCTCAACGCGTATCACTGTAGAAATGGGAAAAGTCATATAGTCTCTCTAAACAGGTTGTTGTAAATACACGCGGGTGTTAGGAAACCGTCGGCTAAATAATACCGTGAACAGGTCCTAGCGTCATCCAAATCCAGTGCCTCCAGCTCATGGTAAGTTTCAATGGTCAGCACCATGAGACCGCGCGGTGGCAAGCTCATCTCTGGCAGGTGCCCCGTGACCATGGACCAAAGCCATCGCGCCAGTGACAAAATACTATCTCGCGAGGGCGGCCAGCGTAAGAGGGCGCGGGGCTCCCCATCTGAAGTGTCCAACAGGAGGGGGAAAAAACAGGGACGCACAGCCAGAGGCGGCCAGCGCGTTAGGCGCCAGGCTATGGCCTGTAATGCCAAAGCATTGAGGAAGTCCGCCCGTCGTATTCTTCCACCCGATTGTGCCTCAAGGAGGTCCATAAGGTCCACCCCTTCGAGGCTCGGACCATTCTGGCTGTCTCGCACTACCCCTATGCGTCGCATGGGTAGGAAAGTAATTTGGCGTACTCCGGGTTTGGAAGCAGCATAGCGCACTAGGTCCCATAGCTCGCCGTCGTTGATACCTGAGCGAACCATACATGAGAGCCCAACATTCACCCCAGCGGCAGTGAACAAGTCCACGACCCGGTCTCGTGCCTTGGCAAGCTGGCGTCCACGCAAGGCGGACAGAGCGGTATCAGAACGCGAATCGAACTGTAACAAAACCCAACGGAGCCCTGCGTCAGCGAGGCTTTGCACATAGGCAGGGTCGTCCAGCCGGACGCCGTTGGAAAGCAACTTCACCAAATGGCCACGGGCGCTGAGCACCCGAATCCACTCGGGCAAGTCCGCTCGCAAGGTAGGCTCGCCCCCAGAAAGAAAGATAATCGGGCGCTTTTGACCCAGCACCTCAAGCGCCCGAAGCACCTCCTCAAGTTTAGGCTCACGCCCACGCGCACCGCCGGGGCTCGACGCCAGACATGCCACACAACGCAGATTGCAGCGACCCGTTAGATCAAGATAAATGTTGTTCACATGCCGTGCGTCTGGACCGCGAAAGCGCAAAGGACCAGGTGGCTCAGGACTTACCCACTTATGGACTGCAAGCCAGAAGTCGGGATGCCGCGAGAGCACGCCGCTAAAATGCCCATGTTCAGGGCATGTCCCTTCCACAATCACATCCCGAGTGCGGACCAACACTCGTCCCCGGACCACAGTGCGACATTGGGGGCACGCGGTATGGGTGCACCTTTGTGAGGAAGAATTGCTGAGCCTACGAAAAATGGGCCCGTCCACAAAGCGCACCTCAAGAAAGAGCGCATTTAGTATAGCGAAAACACAGAAGCAAGTGAAATGCGTGGTTTGGTGTTCACCTACTTCCAACCGACAGGGGTAAGCAAGCGTGCAATCGTTAGTTGGCGGCTAAAAGGGGTTTAGCAAGATTTTGTGCCTTCGCGTCGAACACAAAGCCAAAACTCTGATTCGAAACCACAAGGATCTGCCCTTCGCACAGTGCGCTTCCAAAAATCTTCTTACCTCCTGCCCATCTCAATCATTGTTCGGAAACACCCCACCTTACAGCTGGTCACCTTCAGATCCGCCATAGAATGAATGTTTCCCCACGCTGACGCCCTCGTCCCCTCTAGATTGGATGACACGAGCCTTAGGAAATGAAGTTTATATGAGCAACTTTGGGTTCAAGTTTTCGTGACGCAATCCTTTCCCGCAAGATTCTCTCGAGTGAGCTAACATGGGTTGCCCGCTCGGCTAATCCGTTTTCTTCGAGAAGAACTGCGACCTTCTCTAGGGAAAATCCTGCACTTTCCATTGATTCGAGCGACAAAAGAATACTCTGGTTGTTACGGTTACCCTCAGGCAGGACATACCGAAGCGATACCCCGTCTCTTATCGCCATCCTTGCAAAATCTTCGATTTCGTGGATGTTTGCACGCAATATCACAAAACTGTAAATGATATCGCCATAGAACTTGCCAGTTTGTCTTGCCTCAAGCAATCTCTCCATATTTTGTCGAATCTTCCTCCACGGGATGCCTCTTGTCACAGTTTCATAAGTCTTTTCCGATGCTGCGTTGAGGCTAACAGTGACAGAGATAAAAGGAAGGACAGGAAGCCTCGATAACCATGTCTGTGTAAGGAAAGAACCGTTCGTGATAATCGAAATAAAGGGAGAAGTGTGCCTGTGCGCAACCCGTTCAATAAACCGCCTGAATGCTGGCGAGGCTAGAGGCTCGACATCCCTCACATCAACCAAAACTCCACGGTCGAGATACCGCTCGATGGACGCCCAGAAGGCATCCCCACCTTTATCGCCGAGCGTGCCTTCTTCACCGCAATCACACATAAGACAGTCGTAGTTGCAGAACGAGGTCACTGCAACGCAGATCGAGGTGGGGAACCAATCACCCGAGATCTGTCCACTAATAGCCGCTTCCAGCGCCTTCAGCTGGTTTTCGAGCGCTCGCTTGGGACCATTTCTTATAAAGAATCGTTCTGCCGTCGCTAGTTTGGTGAGCAAGACGCTGCAGGTATCTCGGCATGTAGTTTCCATTCTGGTAAGGAAATCTAATCTGAATCTCTCAAACTCTCGCGAGAACCACAAATCCTCGATGGTTGCCCCCTGAGGTGCTTTGAAAGGCTCCCTCATGTATCCCGACTGGCATGGTCCAAAAGTGCCTCCCTCGTGTAACTCTAAGCGTGTCCACGGACGAAGACAAGGGATGTCGGGCAACGAATCTTTGCGGAAGAGGCGCCAAGCCTCTATCCCACGGTGCGGGCGGTCAAGAAGAAGCCACATGGCAAGACGCTTGAAGTCTAAAGTTTCTCCTGAAGACAAAGATAAAGGTCGCAGTTCCGAGGAGCCAAACACTTCCAAATAATCATGTGAGACTCCGCTGCATTTTTCACGCAGCGCACATGAGTGGTCGTCCCACATCGCTGTGCACCTTTACTGTCCTGCCATGATGACGATAAAAAATCGGGGGAAGGCAGGAAAAAAAGCTCGAAAATGACACAGCTTTTTGGTCGCTTGGCAATCCTTTTGGCGAAATAAGTGAAAGAGTAATGGAACAATGTTGCGGTATAGGGTTCGCTTGAGCGAGCGCCTTGCTCAGAGGAGACATAAGCCTAAGTGTTGCTTCCGTAATGGGAAACACTTTTTTGAGGGGTGACGCGCCGAAAGGCTTGAGTCCTGCCAAGCCAAAGGTTCGTGCGTAACAGTTCAAAACCCCCAGGCAGCATTCGTCTGCCTCACAAAAAAGACATCCGGGTGCCTTTACCCATGGTTTCGAGAAATCGTCGTATCCGACCATGAATATTGTAGCCTCGACTGCCGACCCGTCTGGCGTCCCCAAGTCAATGACGATTTCTCTTTTTTCTGCTCTTATGTTTGCGACCGCAAGTCCGATCCTCGTAAGAATGTGGCGCAGTCGCTCGACAGAGATCGGCTCGCTCATTGCATCCATCCATCAAGCCGATCAAGTTTACATTTGCTTGAGGAGAGCTTCAACTTGGTTTGGGAACCCGAATTCTTCACCTAACTTTCAACCCAGAACTGTCCGCATAGAGATTTTGTTCTTATCGCTCGTGAGAGCCTCCCCAACCCTACCCACCTCTTGCTCCAACCGTGCTTACATCACGAAAACCTTTTACTTGACCACGCACCCTGCTATCACTTTGGCAGATCCTCGCAGGCGAAAGATCTGGGACACCAATGGCATTTGCTTTTTCGAAGGGTATGAGTATAAAATAACAGTTGGGTGAACCGGATGGAGTTCCGGGGATATGGACAGAAGTCGGCACGAAATACATTGTTCGTTCTGTGGAAGGTCACAAAGGCAGGCGAGGCGACTGATTCAGGGGTCGCAAGCATACATCTGTGACGAGTGCGTCAACATCTGCGTCAAAATCATAGAGCAAGATTCAGAAAGGCAAAGGGGGAGCAATCTTTGGGCATTGCCGAAACCCAAAGATATTCTGCAGGTTCTGGACGAGTATGTGGTTGGACAGGAAAAAGCAAAAAAGATCTTGTCCGTTGCGGTATATAACCACTACAAGAGGGTCGAGGCAAAGGCAAGAAGGGCAAGGATGGATGTCGAAGTTCAGAAAGGAAACATCTTGCTCTTGGGTCCTACTGGTTCAGGTAAGACCCTACTCGCTCAGACGCTAGCAAAGATACTGAAAGTCCCGTTCGCTATGGCGGATGCAACGACGCTGACAGAGGCTGGGTATGTGGGAGAAGATGTAGAGAATGTGATACTAGCCTTGTTGCAAAACGCTGACTGGGATGTAGAACTTGCGCAAAGAGGGATCGTCTATATTGACGAGATTGACAAGATTGCTAGAAAAGGGGAAAGCCCTTCGATTACAAGGGATGTATCAGGAGAAGGCGTTCAGCAGGCACTTCTGAAGATACTGGAAGGCACTGTCGCAAATGTCCCACCAAAAGGCGGTAGAAAACATCCCCAGCAGGAGTTCATAAAGGTTGACACTACCGACATCCTTTTCATCTGCGGCGGGGCTTTCGTGGGGCTTGAAAAGATAATCTTGAACAGACTGAAAGGGGGCAGGGTGGGTTTTGGCGCGGATGCGAAAGGGGCAAAGTTTACCAGTATCGGCGAAATACTGGAGCAGGTCCAGCCTGAAGACCTTCTGAAGTTTGGAATGATCCCTGAGTTCGTGGGGAGGTTCGCAATATATGCACCATTGCACGAACTGGACGAAGATGCACTGGTAAAGATACTTACAGAGCCTCGCAATGCGCTCGTAAAGCAATATCGCTGGCTTCTTAGGATGGATGGGATTGACCTTGCCTTTACAGAAGGCGCTCTTAGAGCAATAGCAAAAGAGGCTATAAAAAAGGGAACAGGGGCAAGGGGTCTAAGGAATGTGATAGAAAGGGTTATGCTGGATGTGATGTTTGATTTGCCAGGGCAGACTAATGTCCACAAGGTAGTAATCACCGAGGATGTTGTGGTAAAAGGCGCTGAGCCTGTGATCTACTATTCTGCAGATGCAGAAACAGCATGAGGTTAGCATGGGTCGGGTTGTGGCGAAAAGAGTTCAGGTGTTTGGCAGAGTCCAGGGTGTGTTTTTCAGGGCTTTTGTCAGGGACGAGGCTTTGAAGTTTGGGGTCAGAGGGTTCGTAAGGAATCTTTCTGATGGCTCGGTCGAAGCGCACCTCGAAGGGGATGAAGATGCAGTTCACAAGGTTGTATCTGCCATGAGAATAGGACCGCCCGCTGCCAAAGTGGTCGAGCTAAAAGAAGAAGATGTGGAGGCTCAAGGTTTTGAAGGGTTTACGATTCTAAGGTAGTTTGCCTGGTGGAATGAAAACGATTTTTGCCCCGTGGAGGTTGGAATACCTAGTGTCAAAGAAGCCACCGTATTGCGTCTTTTGCGAAATCGTGAAAGAAGGGGTCGGTGAGAAGTCGCTAATCGTTCACATGGGGAAGTTCGCTTATGTCGTGCTAAACAGGTACCCCTATGTGTCGGGGCACTTGATGGTGATTCCATATCGTCATGTGGAAGACCCTTCGTTGCTTAGCGCCGAGGAGTGGGTCGGGATGAATGAGCTCGTTCTACCCACAATGCATGTGCTCAAAGAGGTTTATCATCCGCATGGGTTCAACATTGGGATGAATATCGGACAGGCTGCAGGTGCAGGGATACACGAGCATGTCCATATCCATGTAATACCGCGCTGGGTAGGGGACAACAACCTAATAAGCGTGCTTGGTAACACAAGGGTCATCCCCGAAGCGCTGGAAGTCACCTTTGCAAAGGTGAGAGAAGCGTTCCAAAAACTCGAACAGGGTGGAAAGGTATGAAACACATAGGAAGTGTCTGCTTTGTATGTTGCTTCGTGGCACTGCCACTCCTATCTTTTGGTCAGTCAAAGATAGCGGTTGACCTTTACAAAGAAGGGGTTCGGCTAGGAAACGAGGGCAAGGTAGAGGAGGCGCTGGTAAAGTTCCAGAAGGCGGTGGCGCTCGAACCAAAGGTGTTTTTGTTTCAGCTCAAACTTGCTTATGCCTATGAAATGCTCAAAAGATACCCAGAAGCACAGGCTGCGTACGAGAATGCGATTGCACTCAACGCTTCTTCCAAAGAGGCATGGAGAGGGCTTGGAGATGTGTTGCGACGGGCTGGATTTTTTTCCAGAGCGGAAGATGCATACAAGAAGGCGATAAAGACAAGCCCCAAATACAAAGAGGCATGGCTTGGGCTTGCATATCTTTACGGAGATATGGAGGCGTTGGACAAGGCAGAGGAAGCATTCCTGAAGGTGCTTAGTATCGATCCAAAGGATGCGGATGTTGCATTCAAGCTTGCTAATGTATATTGGCGTTCGAAGAGGCTCGATGATGCTATAACATATTACAAGAAGGCTCTATCCCTTAAGCCTGATTTCCACGATGCCAGATTTGGACTTGGCTTGACGCTAAAAGAAAAGGGCGACATTGAGGGGGCACGAAAGGAACTGAAGGCAGCGTGTGAGGCTGGCTTGAAGCAGGCGTGCAAGCGACTCTTCGAACTATGAATCGCTCTCCTCTACAGGTTTTCCCTCGTCTTCATGATAATACGAGTAGCTCGGGTATTTGCCGTAATAGCCGTAGTAACTGTAGCCGTAATATCTTCTTCGCCTGATGTCCAGGTCATTCAAGACCGCACCCAGTATGCGCGCATCAACCGAGGAAACCTCCCTCTTTGCTTGAACGAGAGCCTCTCGAGTTGTACTCCCGAGTTTCACCACAAGGAGGATTCCGTCGGTGTAGCGAGCAAGGATGCGTGCGTCGGAAACTGGGATCAAGGGAGGGCTATCAATAATGACAATATCGAACTTTTCCCTTAGAGAAAGAAATATCCCCTTCGCCTTTTCTGTAACGAGCAAGTCGGAAGGATTGGGGGGCACAGGTCCACACGGCAAGAGATAAAGGTTTTCAAATGTGGTTGGAACTATTGCGTCATCGATGGATGTCTTTCCGATCAGAACTGTCGAAAGTCCCTCGTCAGAAGTACAGTTGAAGGTCTTGTGAAGTCTTGGTCTTCTGAGGTCTGCGTCCACAATCAAAGTGCGTGCCCCAAACCTTGCCATGGTCAGTGCCAGGGCAACTGTGACGGTGGACTTCCCTTCGAGTGGATTTGGACTGGAAACAACGATGCTGTCTATCTTTTTGGATGGAAGCGCAAAAACAAGGTTCGTTCTAAGCGTATTCAAAGCCTCTGCGACCGAGGATTTTGGATGTTGCACCACATAGAAGTCCCTTTGTGCCACATGTGGGTCCTCAGACCTTGTCTTCCCAGAAGACTTGTTGGCACCTGGAATGCTAGGAACAATGCCAAGGCATACAGCACCCAGTATCGCCTCGACTTCTTCTCTACTTTTTACAGTATTGTCGAGGAGTTCCACTAAAAAAGCGAAGGCTATCCCAAGCACAACGCCTAAAAGCCCCCCAACGGCAACGCTAAGAACGAAATCCGGTTTTACTGGCTTTTCTGGAGGTCTTGCGAGCTCCTGTAACCGCACATTGTTGGTCTCTACCTGCTCGCTTAGTGATGTCTCGGCAAACCTGCCACTTACGAACCGATAAACCTCGTTTGCACTCTTCTTTTGTTCCAGCAAGGCATTATATTCAAGGTCGAGCTTTGCCATCTTGGCAAGTTCCTCCTCTGCCTTCGACATAAGGCTATTGACCTCTGCCAGTGCATCCATCACCTCTTTGTAGTCTCCCTCAACCTGTTTCAGAAATGCATTAATCTCACTTTTCAAGGAATCTTGAGCAAGTTTCAGTTGCTCTTCTATTGCCTGCAGTCTGGGATGCTTCTCGCCAAGCGTCGTCAAGAGCGCTGCCTTTTCGTTTCTAAGTTGCATGACCTGTTCCTTGAGCGAGATAATCAATGAACTTGTCAGAATCTGTTCCAGAGGAAGCGAAAAGGCGTCTCCAGCCTTTTCAAGTTCCTTTATCCTTTTCCTTCGAGCCTCTAAGTCGGACTTCCTAAGCAACAGTTCTCCTTGCCTCTGGAATAGCATCCTTACCCTGTCCTCGAGTGCCTGCTTCATAACGGCGAAAGAGCCAATAGTATGCTGTCTTTCAAACTCAAGAACCTTATTATCAGCCTCCTCTTTTTGTTGCCTGTATCTCTCGACCATCTTTTGTAGTTCCGAGTTCGCCTCGGCAAGCACAGCCCTTCTGTATTCGATGTTCAAATCCCTGTAGGCATATGCAATCTCGTTTGCCAGCTGCGCTGCCCTCCATGGATTCTTGTCTTCAACGCTAACCTCGATCAAGTTGGTGTCTCTAACAAGGCTAACCTTAAGTTTCTTGCGCAGGACCTTCTCTGGAATCTTTTCTGAAATTCGTCTTTGCCTTTCCTCCTCGGTAATCCGGTCCAAACTTTCAACCTCCAGAAACTCTGCTTCATCGAAAAGACGCAGTGTCTGCACCACCCTGGACAGCACCTCAGTCCCCTCGATGATCTTTAGTTGGGTCCTACAATAATCCTGCTGTGCAGCATAGCTATCACCACCCAACTGCACCACCTCCTTTATGCCCGCAAGGACCTTGGGAGGCGAGGTGTCAATCAAGATCACGGCTGTTGCCCTATAGACGGGTTCCCTAACCTTTGTAAATATGAGGGCAGCAGACAGGGCAAACAGAAATGTCACCAAGGCCCACCACTTCCGCTTGGAAATGACAACCAGATACCGTTTCAGGTCTGCAACTACATTTTCCTGCCCATCTGAAGGCTTTGCTTGTTCTTCCGCAGTCACCATCTCCCCCTCGAAGGTTCGAGGCGAACAATCTTACTAACTAGGATGACGCGTGTCAAAGACCTTTTCATTCAAAGTCGCCACAATAACATGAACTACCTATGGGTTCTTTTGTGCAAGGGCAGTGAGTGCGCAATCAACAGTGACCTGTAGATTTGGTGAATAAGAGCGATTCTTGTCGTATTGATGCAAAGTTTGAAGGGATTCCAAAACTCCAGAAAGCGATACTGTTCTTGCCAGTGGTCGCATCTCGTCTAGGAGGTCTTTGTTGGAGACCTTCATTTCGTTGCCCGTAACACAAGAGAGGATATCTTGGAGGACGATTTTGAGGAAATCTATCAGGCACTCAGCGCTATCCTTCGATTGGACCAGATACCTGGAAAAGTTGAGCCTTTTGGCATCGTCGCCCATCACTGCTTCGACGAGCCCCTGAATGAATAAGCGTCTGTCTATACCGCTTTTCAGCATGGAAAGGGCACGAGACACAGAACCCTCTGAAACCATCGAGACATCCACAAGTTTTTGTTCCTCTTCCTCCGGCATTACCCTTTTTAGGACAGCGAGCACTTGTGCCTCCGAGAGGGCGCCAAATGGAAGCGCACAACATCTTGAAACTATTGTAGGCAACATGCTATCAGGGCAATCGGTCACCAAAACGAAGATGTTGTTTCTTGGGGGTTCTTCCAGCGCCTTCAGCATTGCGTTTCCTGCCTCTGGACTCAAAAAGTGGGCATTGTCCAGAAGGATACATCTGTATCTCGCTGAGACAGGTTTGAAGAAGGTTCTTGACAGGACATCCCGGCAAACATCAATCCCTATAACTGTCTTTTCCTCTGCTTTCTGTATCACATACAGGTCAGGGGATGAAAGCGCAGAAATCTGCTTGCAGGAATGACACTCTCCACATGAATCATGGTCGTTCGTTGGATTCACACAGTTTATCAACGAAAAAAAGGCTAGGGCTGTTGTCCTCTTTCCTACGCCTTCTTTGCCGTGGAACAGCAAGGCGTGTGGGATTTTTTGTTCTGCGTAAAAGCGCTGTAAAATGGCTTTCGCATTTTCGTGACCAACTATGTCGGCAAACCTCATCCCTGCCCCTCATTTGGCTCATAACGATAGATTGGTCCACGGATTTTTTCTTTGATCTCTCGACAGAAACGAGTGTTCCAGCGCTCCTGAAACAAGACCCTACGCAAGGTTTGTCTGAGCTTCAACACGGTTACGATATTGAACTCCTCGATAAACTTAGGTTTCTCGTAGCGCATCTTTCTTAGTGACAAAACGATGTTTTCATCTTCTATCGGGCGCTCGAAAAACTTCTCAAGAATGACCTCCTCGTCAACCGACATCTCCAATCTCTCGATATCCCTCAAAAAAAACTGCACGCTCTTGTATTCCATATATGCCCGCACTTTGGGCGGCTGTTCAAGTTTTCTAAAGACGAAGTCCCGTGACTTTAAAGTTTCAAAACGATACAGTAGTTTTCGTTTTTGCGAATGCAAAGCACTCCACAGCCTCTCTAAGGATCTTGGGGGTGGTCTTGTTGCAAGGATGCAACCCTTCCCGACGAAGGTAATATCTTTCTCTACCGTTAAGAAAAGACTGTTGTCGTTTTTCATTCGCCAACTTTGACCTGCGTCGTCTCAATCACTTCTTCTTCGTAGTATTCCGATGTCTTCACGACCTCCTTCACCTCGCCCAACGCCTCCTCGATTGCCTTTGTAATCTCTTTGCACTTTTTCCCTTTCACCCCTTTTACTGCAAATGTCACTGTACCGTCTGGCTTGATCTCGATGTCAATCTCGTGAGCCATCTTTCCTCCTTTATTAGGCGAACTTACGAAGTTTTATATGGATTGTCTGGTCTTGTTTTTCTTCTTCGAGCGCAATAGTGTATCCCTTTTTTACAACCTCCTGTTTCACCTTTTCCAGTGCGTATCTTCTCACGACTAGTTTGAGAAACTCCTGTTCTGTGATGCCCCTTGTGGTCTCGACACCCCACCAGTCAGCGATAAACTTCACCCCTTTTTCCGTTATGACCACACCTATGTCGTAGCTCTTGCTAATATGAATCGCTATGTCCGCCTGCGCTCTTTGCCGTGCGTACCCACGCACAAAGACTTTTTCGTTCGCCTTCGCCTCGGTGAACTGGAATCCAAGGTCCTTTAGCACCTTTTTTAGCACAGTTATGTCCTTGATTTCTGTCTGCACTGTTGTAAAATGAGACATAAATCCCTCCTATACAAGGTCTAGCCTCGCATCTTCGCCCTTTTCATTTTCCTTCTTTGATGCCCACCTCGCCCTTGACTTTGCCCATTCCCTCATACTGTCAATGGTCTCTTTCATGGTCACAGAGAGCGGTATGATCTCATCTTTGCTCTTCAATATCCTTTCGGTCGTAAGGTCATCCCCAGCATCAAATGCGTCATAAAGGGCAGATATAATCGCCTGCTCGAGTTCTGCACCAGAATAACCCTGTGACAAACTCGCAATCGTTTCAATGTCGAAGCTATCTATATCAAGCTTCTTGTCCAGTGCTCTTCGTCTGTTCAGTTTGTTCAGATGTATCCTGATTATCTGCTTGCGCTCCTCTCTGGTGGGTAAATCCACAAAGAAGATGTCATCGAACCTTCCTTTGCGCAAAAGTTCTGGAGGCAAAAGTGACACATCGTTAGCAGTTGCTATTACGAACACAGGGCTTTGTTTTTCCTGAAGCCATGTAATGAAGGATGCAAAGACCCTCGCTGTTGTGCCTGCGTCAGATTCGCCTGAAGATTTCGTGCCTGAAAAGCCTTTTTCGAGCTCATCGAGCCACAAGATGCAAGGGGCTACAGCCTCTGCAGTCCTTATGGCACGCCTTATATTCTCTTCGGAAGAACCAACAAGCGAAGAAAACACCTTTCCAACATCAAGCCTCAATAATGGCATCTTCCAGAGATTGGACACCGCCTTTGCAGTCAAAGACTTTCCACAGCCTGGCACACCTATAAGCAAGATCCCTTTTGGGATAGGCAATCCAAAATCCCTTGCCTTCTTTGAAAATGCTAGTTGTCTCTTTTTGAGCCAGTCCTTCAAGACCTCGAGTCCTCCTATATCGTCCCATTGCTCGCTGGATTCGAAGAACTCGAGGATGCCAGACTTCCTTATGATGTGCTTCTTTTCCGCAAGTATGGTTTCTATGTCAAGGTCACGGGTTCGAACAAGGGATTTCAAAAATACGCTCCTTATCTCGTTCCCTGTAAGCCCCCTTGCTGCTTCGATAACCCTTTCCTTTTCCTGAGGGTCTTTTATCGTCTTTATGTGCGCCATGTCCTTCATGGGCACCTTTCCCAAAGTCTCCTCCAGAAACGACTGGATTTCTTCTCGGCCTGGCAGTTCAAAATCCACAACCGCCATATCCTTTTCGAGTTCGAGCGGGGCTTTGAAGATTGGCGAAAGTAGGATGATGTGTTTTTTGTATTTGCTTGACCCGTACACAGAGAAGTTTTTGCACATATCCCTGAGTTTTCTGACTATCACTGGGTCTGTCAGATAAGGGTGGAAATCCCTCAGCACAAAAACTGCATCCTCTTCGTGCTTGTCAATGACCTCCAGAGCCTTTGTCGGGTCGCTCACACCCTGTGCGAGGGGCTGCTTGTAGGCTGAGGTGG
>Ga0272449_1000770_pt1 | contig 36339 bp, 33 predicted proteins | sample YNPCB0241_FD_198679 | JGI IMG/M metagenome (GOLD analysis project Ga0272449, IMG submission 198679) | Hot spring sediment microbial communities from Yellowstone National Park, WY, United States - YNP-CB-024-1 | ecosystem: Environmental > Aquatic > Thermal springs > Hot (42-90C) > Sediment...
AAGTCCGCGCGGTATTGTGGCAGGGGCTGTAAACCATTCACCGGCCAGCCCAGACACCCTAATGCCTGTTTCCGTCCCGTTGCGTGAAATAGTGTAGACCACCGTGCTATACTTAACATCAGCCGCCTGCTCAGCCATAGCCTTGCATGCAGCCATGGCTAGGTTGACGAAGAAGTGGTTGTTACCGTCAATTGTTCTGAAGGCTTTTTCCGCTGATTGTCTGTCAGTGACCCTTACGATATAAGGGGCCAGCTCTCGGAAGAGAAGAGACGTTGCAGCCACGTTTCTGTTGTGGCATTCGTCGCCCATGTGTATCGCCTGAGCTATGAGGGTTTTGAGGTCCACCCCCTGCTTCTCCGCCACAAGCTCTGAGAGGGCATTGCCTACAACTGTTGAGAACTCGCCGTTTAGGTACCTAAGCCTCTCCAAAACATCTTTGGAATATGCGCCGTATCTTAACACCTTGCCGAGGCCCTCATTAATGTTTGTGAAGTATTTCTTGGATGAGTTTTGCTCTTTTACGACAAAGACCTTCATCGAGGGAGATATAACGCCGGCCATGGGGGCAACGGAATCGTTGTGGTGGTTTGGCTGAAGAGCTATCTCTCCCGTTTCAGCCAGCCTTTCAGCCCTCTCAGGGTTGTCGGCCCACCCCTCATACAACGCGGCCCCAATTATTGCACCCCGTAGAGGCCCGCTCGCCTTTTCCCAGCTTATGGGCGGCCCGGCGTGTGTCAACGCCATCCCCCTCCTCAGATGTGGAATCGCCCTTGACGCTTCTTCTAAGCCTATCAGGTATGGGCGGGCCTCCATCATCCTCTCTACGGCCGTAGAGTTAGCCTTCTCTACCTCTTCCTTCAACGACTCCATGACCTATTCATTCCGACACAAATGCCACAACACGGCAGTACGCGCTTTCACCGCCGTCGAACTTAAACGGGAAAGCGGCTATAACGCATCTACGGCTGGCCACTTTATCAATCTCGCCGCCCAGGTTTTCCACATGCAGTATCATCTTCGGGAAGAGAAGTGTGTGCATAACCTGATAGTTTTCGGGCCAAGGCATCAGCTCGTCTATTTTCTTTCCCCATTTTTTCTCAGCCTCTGCAACTAGGTCCGGCCTAGCCCTCCTTATCACTGTGTTGAGTGGATGGTCCTGTGAAATGGCGTCAACGCCAAGCCATTTAATTCCCTTCTCAATACACCAGCGGGCAAAGCTTACGTCGGGCCCGGGATGTTTACATATATACCTAACCTCGTCTGGTTCAGGACCGCACCACGCATACCTGCTGTAGCCCGTGTATATCAGCAATATGTCTCCTCTCTTTATCTCCACACCCCCCTCCTTCGCAGCCTGCTCAATCGTCGCTGCCGTGTAAATGTCGTAGTCGCCTACGTGCCTGCTTATGTCCACGATTACACCTTCGCCGATGAAGTAGTCGACCGGTATGCTTCCGATGTCTTTTCCACCAGTCATGAAATGAAGCTGGCCGTCAAAATGCGTACCTGTATGCAGGGGCCCCTCAATGTACATCGCGTTTACCCCGTGCTCCGACAGCCTCTTTATCCACGTCCACTTGAAAGGCGGGTACCACATGAATGGCGGGGCCTTCGCACTCGTTGGCTGAGAGAGGTCGTAAACCTTAACCCTCGACCAATCAACCACATTGCTCCAGTTAAACGACATCAAAAGAACGCTAAATCATAGCCATATATATTTTCCCTTCAGGACCTAGTTACGTGGTCAAAGTAGGGAACATAGTTCTAAGAGGACTTTACCGTGACTCTGTTCAGTTGATGGAGGCTACTGAGGCTCTTAAGAAGTTGAGGGGTGTTGTTGATGCCGCGGTGTATATGGGAACAGAGTCAAATAAGGAGATGATGAGGGAGAGAGGTCTTTTGACCGGTGAAGGTCTCTCAGCAGGTCCTAACGACATAGTTATAGCGGTTGCGGCGGAAGGTGATGTTGAACCGATATTAGCGGCTGGGCGTCAAATCGTAGTCGGCGGGAAAAGACCAGCAGATAGGGTAACGCTCGAGCAGGCATTAAACATGGACCTTGAATTCGCCTCCATCTCCATCCCCGGCAGACATGTCCGCCGACTGGCTTTCCCCCTCCTCGAGAAAGGGGTAAACATGTTCATCTTCAGCGACCATGTCCCCCTCGATGTCGAGGTGGAGCTGAAACGTAGAGCTTCTGAGAAAGGGCTTCTAGTCCTGGGGCCGGAAGCTGGTACAGCGATAGTGGATGGCTACGGATTTGGGTTCGCAAACATTGTCAGGAGAGGGCCTGTGGGCATCGTGGGCTCCGCCGGCTCCGGTATTCAGGAGGTTACGTCATTGCTTGACGCCTACGGTGTTGGGATCAGTCACGCGCTTGGTGTTGGTGGGAGAGACCTCAGGGAGGATGTTGGGGGTTTGATGACGGCTGAGGCGTTGAAGAGGCTTGAGAGAGACCCAGAGACAAAGGTTATTGCGTTGGTGGCCAAGCAGTCTGATGAAAAAACTGTTGAAAAAATCTTGGAAAACATGAGGTTGACTAAACCCCTATACCTCACGCTTTTAGGCATGCACAGTTCAAAAGTTGCTGGGTTCCAGAACATACCAACACTTCACGGGCTGGTCTTAACATTGTGTAAGGAAACCAACATGGAGGCATATGAAGAAGCCGTCCGAAGCCTAGAGAAAGAGGTAGAGGTGTTGGAGAAAGCCGTAGAGAAGACAGGTGAGCCCAGGGGTTTCTACTGTGGTGGTACGCTCGCAACAGAGACGGCTTTCATTTGGAAGTGGTTGGGCATGGACGTCTCATCAAACATTGGGGTGGGCTGGGTTAGGAGGATTGCCGACAACACACGCTCCCAAGGCCCCACAATAGTAGATTTTGGTTCAGAGGAGTTTACAGAGGGTAGGCCTCACCCGATAATAGACCCCACCCTCAGAAATCAGAGGGTAGTCCAGGAGCTTAACTCTGGCGGAGCCGGAATCGCTGTAATGGACCTGATTATCGGCTACGGGGCCCCTGACAACGTCGTCGAAAAGACTGTTCAACAGCTAACCGGTGTTAGGTCAGGGCGAATAACTTTACACGTTGTGGGAACACCAAAAGACCCGCAGTGGGGTAGCCTCGAACAGTTGAGCAAACTTCCTGCCATTACCGCCCGGTCAAACGTTTTAGCCGCGGCTTTCGCAGCTGCGTCCTGGCTGGGGGATGCTAAAATAATTAGTAGAGTTGTTAAACAAATGGTGGTGGGGTGATGGCTTGAGCCTAAGAGTGAGAAGGGTTTTAGCGGCCGGTGTTTCCATTTTCGCGGAAAGCCTCCGCAGACAGGGTTTAGAAGTCGTCGAGTTGGACTGGTCCCCGCCTGCAGAGGTTGAAAAAGACCTGGAGGAAATTCTCGATAAACTCATGTAAGAGATAACAGCGTTTCGAGAAAACCTTTCAAAATGCAGATGCCGCTTGACGAACCTATGCGCATGGATTCAAGAATGCTTTCATACAGTTTGTTAACATCACGGCTGCATAACGCCTCGTGGACACGGTTGAGCTGTATGAAGGAACAGCCGTGGCCGGCGTGCTCTAGCATCTTCCAGCTCGGCCATCTGGAGAACCGCTTTGCGTGGTCTATTAGGGGTTTAGCATCAACATCGAATTCCGCCACATGGAACGCCAGCAAAACACCCGCGGTGAAATCATCTGCAGCAGGGGTTGCCCCTGGACCACTGCCAATAAGCGGTATCAAACTATCTAAAATATCAGCAGGTTTGGAGGCACGTAGCGCGGCTGTACCCTCTACACACTCTCGCCAACTCAGAACACCGGTGTCAATCAGTGTTAAAAGTGAGAGAGCCTTCCGAACCATCTCCGCGGGAGGTTTAGACGGTGTTAACGGGGCTGGATAACCTAAATCAACCAGCTTTACGGAAAAACTTCCACCAACACTTACTTCCATATTTTTGAAGCGTATCTCCAACCCAGTTCTCAAAGCATCCTTCAACAAATCCCACAAACGCCCAAGGTAAACACAGTATGGGGTAGCCGGCTCGGACGTAAACATCACCAAGTCGTCATCGCGGGTTTTCACGTATGCCGCCTTCTCATATACAGCGGCCACATACCCCGCACTATTTTCCTCAACCAGCCTCCTGACTTCCGCCCCGGCACCGCCCTCTAGGTAAGACACATGAGTTGACATATGTAAACCCATATAAAGTTGCATCACATCCTTAAATGCCGTGGTTAGGAAAGTTGTTTTTCTGGCCAACTGCCTGCTTAACCAGAACGCCAAGGTCGCCCAGTTCGCTTTCTACCCTGGCATAGTTTACCCGGTGGTTGACCTTCTGCGAAGTAGAGGGTATGAGGTTGAGCAGCTACCCTGTCCGGAGCTGACATTCATGGGTGTTAACAGATGGTGGCAGACAAAAGACCAATACGATACACCGGGATACAGGAAGCACTGTAGAGCGCTTGCAAAGTCAACCGCGGACCTCGTTGAATACTACAAGAGGCAGGGATGTAAAGTGTATCTCGTCGGGCTTGACGGCAGCCCCTCTTCAGGTGTTAGGTTGACGGGGCGCAACCCTGCTTGGGGTGGAAGGCCCTACGCGACGATTGAGCAGTACCAGGTCGTGGAGGGTAAAGGTGTTTGGATTGAGGAGCTTGAGGCGGAGCTGGCACGGAGGGGTTTAAGCTTTGACGGCGAGACCGGCGTACCGATGGATGTGCCCGGCTTTAGGATGGAGGACGCCGTTAAGGAGCTTGAAAAATTCTTTGAATAAAATGGTGGCTATTCATGGACCCGAAAGACAAAAGGTCGTTTAAGCTCGCCATCGTTGCCGATTATTTCATAAACCCTGCACGCTACAAGGACCTGCCGCTAAACTCGGCCGTATATGATGTTTTACGGGACCTAGGTTACGGAATACTCAAAATGCCCGAGGCAGGCTATCCCCCTGAGAAAGCGGCGGAGTACCTCATCCCGGTTATGGACCAGGCCGAGGAATATATCAAGCGCGGATACCAAGTTATCGCCGTCGGGCTCAAGGAGATCCAGGATGGCGGGATACACTACAGCCTAATCAGAGAGGAGGCGTCGAGAAGGGGGATAAATCCTCCAAGACTGTTGCTCCTCTCGACCTCGGAAAACCTTAACGACAGGTCTTTCATTACTCAGAAGGTCTCGGTCCCGCTTTAATCTGCTGAATTAGCTCAGAAGGTTTTATCGGAATATTGAGCATAAAGACGTTTCCGTCTAGGGCGTCGTCAACCGCTGACGCAACCGCTGCGGCTATGGGTATAACGCCAGCCTCTCCAACTCCCTTTACCCCCAGCGGGTTCATGGACGTGGGTGTTGTGAGATGTGCTAGCTCTATCTCTGCCGGCATCTCAACAGCGGAGGGTAGCAGGTAGTCTGCGAAATTCGCCGTCATCGGATTGCCGGCCTCGTCATGGACAATCTCCTCATATAACGTAGACCCAACACCCATGGAAAGTCCGCCGTGAATCTGGCCTTCAACTATCATCGGGTTTATCATGTTTCCACAGTCATGGACCAGCCAAATCTTCTCGATTTTTACGTATCCGGTCTCGGTGTCAACTGAACACATAACCACGCAGCCTCCGCTGGAGTACACGCTGCGTTGTGGGCTGAAGAAATCAGTAGCCTCAAGCCCTGGCTCCTCCTCAATCGTCCCCCTAAGCGGCGCCGATTTTGCGGCCAGCTCCGCTAATGTAAAGCCCGTTGAGGGGTCGTCTCTTACATAAACTCTCCCCCCACCTACCTCCAAGTCCTGGGGAGAAACCTCAAGGAGTTTAGCGGCAAGCCTCAACATCTTCTCCTTTACCTTGGATGCTGCCTTGAAAACAGCCGGTGCGGCAACCGCGGCTGACCTACTTGCGAAAGTGCCTACACCCCACTCCATCTTACCCGTATCGCCCACGGAGACCTCAACATCTTCAGGCCTCACACCCAGCACGTCAGCCACGATCTGAGCCATGAACGTCTGATGCCCCTGACCCTGCGAACCAACTCCAGAAGACACCAACACACGTCCGTCAACCCCGACACGGACCTTAGCCATCTCGTATGGTCCAACCCCCGCCCCCTCAACGTAGAGAGCAAGGCCAAATCCCACTTTACGCCCGTTCGAGGAATATTTCTTCTTTAAGGCCTCCCACTCACCGTATTGAGAAAATGACAGCAAGTTTTCTAAGACAGCCGGATAGTTTCCGGAGTCATATTTGTTTGGGGCGCCGTCTTGGTATATGAGGCCTGTGTCCCAAGGCATCTCACCGGGCCCGATCAGGTTGATTCTACGGATTGCATCCCTGCTCATGCCTAGGAGACTGGCTGCTTTGTCCATTACCCTTTCCATGACAAATACGGCTGTTGGTCTGCCGGCTCCACGAACGGGGCTGACAATTGTTTTGTTGGTGAAGACCGATGTAAAATGGAAGCGCATGTTTTTCAGCCTATAGGGTCCCGGCATGGTGCACATCGTAATGATTGGGACCATTACACCGTAAGGCGTGTAGGCCCCCGTGTCTACTAGGAAATTGTCGCTCAGCCCAAGTATTCTCCCATCCCGGTCGAATAAGGCCTTTACATAATGGATTTGATGTCTCTCCTGGTTTGCACACATACCGTATTCCGTACGCGTCTCAACCCATTTAACAGGCCGCCCCAAAAGCATCGAAGCATAGCTGACCAACACCTCCTCGGGGTAGAACAGCATTATCTTCGGACCGAAACCTCCGCCAACGTCCGGGGCTATGACACGTACATTCGTCTCAGGGAGTTTAAGCAGCTTGGCTAGACCGTTTCTTATAGGGATTGGCGCTTGAGTTGAATCCCATACGGTCAACTGGTTTGTTTTCCTGTCAAAGCTAGCTAAGACGGCCCGGGTCTCTATGCTATGGCCCGCTCCCCTATTGTAGACGAGGCGGAGTTCGACTGTGTGTTTTGCCGCAGCTTCTGCGGCTGTATAATCCCCAACCCAGACCTCCTTCTCTGCTGCGATGTTGCGGGGCATGTCTTCATGTACGAGCGGCGTGCCCTCCCTCACCGCATCCTCAAGGTCGACGACTGGCTGTAGTGGCTCGTATTCAACCTCCATAAGCTCTACTGCGTCGCGGGCAGCGTAGGGATCTTCTGCCACTACAAACGCTACCGGCTCGCCGACGTACCTGGCTTTATCCCTCACAAGTGCATAATGTGTCTTGTATTTGATCGGGTATGCTGGAAGGGGGGAGACACTTGGGGGTAAGGGATTAGCTAGCTCACCTAGGTCTTGCCAAGTAAAAACAGCCCGCACCCCCTGGAGTCTTAAGGCGCGCGATGCGTCAATTCTCTTTACTCGGGCGTGTGCGTAGGGGCTTCGAATTACAGCTGCATGCAGTGTCCCGGGGAGATGAATATCATCGACAAAGGTACCGTTGCCTGTTACCAGCCTTCTGTCTTCAAGACGCTTAACCGGCGCGCCTAAATAACTCATATCTTCCGTTTTAAGTTATTTGTTTATTAAATTTTCCACCACTACATTCTGTACGGTTTTCCACCAACCACCACGTATAGCGGGTCGGGTTGATACCACAGGGCTTCTAGAACAGACCTGCAGGGGAGCAGGACAAGGTTTGCAGGGTTTCCCGGCCACATGGAATGGTCTCTCACCCCAATGGCATGTGCCGCGTTTACTGTCACCATTTTAACTAGGGCCTCTAGATCGCCGGGCCCCATCATGTTGAGGAGATGTGCGGCAAGAAAAGCTACCTCCAGCATCTTCCCCCTGCCAAACGGGTAGTATGCATCGTTTATGTCGTCCTGCCCTAAGGCCACGTTGACACCGGCCTGGTAAAGCTTTTTGACAGGGGCCCACAGGCTGCCTGTGTGAGGGGATGAAACTAGGCTAACCCCCGCCTCTTTCATCAAAGCGGCAAGTCTCTCAACCCTCTCAGGAGGATAGAGTCCTAGGGCTCGGGCATGGCACGCAGAAACACGGCCCTGCCACCCTCTCCGAAGAGTCTCCAGACAGAGCATTTCGGTTGTTTTTAGGCTCGGGTCGCCGGCGTCATCTGTGAGCATAGCAACATCCGTGTTGAACTCGACGGCGACGTCGAAAACGTGTTTGATATGTTTTTCCATTTCTTTCTCGTTTTTCTCAATCCAAGGAATGCCGCCGACAACATCGCATCCGATCTCCATCGCCTTATAGAGAAGCTCAAATGAGTCATGGTCTCTGTATAGTCCCTGCTGTGGGAAAGCAACCACCTGTAACTCAACCCTTCCCCTCCAACTGTCCCTAAGCTTTACGAGGGCTTTGACGGCCTCCAGCCCTGCAAGACTGTCCACGTCAGCGAATGCCCTAATATGTGTAACACCGTGTTTCCAGCACTCCTCAACAGCACGGTACGCGTTCCCGTAAACCCATTCAACAGTGTAGTGTTTCTTAACACGTGCCGCATACTCTATTGATTTGGAAGAGCTGCTCATCCCATTATTTCTATATAGGCTAACAGCATCTAAACCCACTAACTCGAGCGTGTATGCTTTACACAGATGCAGGTGTGGTATGGTGAAACTCTCCAAGACGAGACAACCCTCAGCGTCAAGAACGGATTCAGAACCCTCATTCACCAAACCTATACTAGCTATTTTGCCATCCCTTACTCCGATATCCACCCTATTACCCAGCCATGGATGGATACAGTTTTTAATCAAGAGGTCTAACATGTAGATGAAGTAAAACAATCAGCTTTTAAACTCCTCACTAGGTCAGAAGAACTTGGAAAAACTTTAATTACAACATTTAGGTGGATTCCAGCGATGAGCCGGATAAAAAGTGTGAAAGCCATAAGCACAACGGTTGCAGCTGTGTTGGCTGTGGTAGCACTGGTCGTTGGTCTCGGCATCGGTGCTCTGGCTTTGGGAGGTCTTGCCGGCCCACGAGAGGTGACTGTTACAAGGACGGTTGTCTCAACTGTTACACAGACAGGAGCAGGCGCAACGGTCACCGTTACACAAACAGCGACCGTGACGGCACCGGGGCAGACACCGTTCTCCCGTCTCAAAGTCCTGCTTATCCTGCCGATCGACGAGAAAGACAATTCATGGAACAGGGCGGCTTTCGACGCGGTTATGAAACTCAAAGACCTTTATGGGTTCGAGCTATCAATTGAGAGAAACCTGTTTGACGGAACAAAAGCGGAGCCCTACGCCGTTGACTATGCGAGGAAAGGTTACAACATAATCATAGGACAAGGAATTCAGTACATGGTGATGTTTCACAAGATAGCCCCCCAGTTCCCAAACACTATGTTCCTATGCGTTGACTGTGCTCCTAGCCTAGTGGGGGCTTTTGAGCCGGGCGCTAAGGTGGCGCCGAACGTTTACAACATATGGATGACCTTGGGTGAGGGCGGCTTTCTGATGGGATACATTGCGGGAAAAATGACGAAGTCGAACAAAATTGGGATTGTGGGCGGAGGACGTGTTCCTTCGATATGGGAGGGTCATGAAGCCTTTAAACTTGGTGTTAAGACAGCTAACCCCAACGCCGAAGTCCTTGAAGCCTACATGCCTCTCTCATGGGCTGATGTAGCGGGAGCTAAGAAGGCTGCTCAATCAATGGTTGCTGCAGGTGCGGACGTAGTGTCAGCCAGCGGTAACGGTATAGATGTTGGCGTGACCGAGGCAGCCCTGGAAAGCGGTGTGTGGACTTCAACAGTCTACGCAGACCTGCCGGCATTAAGGCCGGACATACAGAAGCTGATGGGCTCTATCGTGTTCAGGTGGGACATCGTCTTTGACGCAGCAATCAAAGACTACATTAGAGGGACTTGGAAGAACGGATTTCTGACGGCGACGATGGCGTCAGGTATCGTAACAGTTAGCCTAGGCAAGAACGTGCCTGACAACGTTAAAGCGGAGGTCATGAGTCTCTATGAGAAAATACTCAGCGGCACACTCAAGATAACCTTTGACTACACCTGTTTCGACAACCCCGACAAGCCAGAGTGCAAACCCACCGCAGCAATAGCCCACGGGCTCTAGAAAAACCAATGAGTTTTTCATATTTTTTTAAACTTGCGGCAGTTAATTTAGGGGCGGTAGCGGTAGGGCTATCGCTGGGAATGCTAATAGTCTACATAACAGGTGCAGATATTATTCTCGCGGCTTCAACGCTCATATTTGCGCCTTTGTCAGATCTTTACAACGTAGCCGAGATGTTTGTCTGGTTCACGGCGCTTATGGTGATAGCTCAGGGAATAGGTCTGGGCATTAGGGCGGGGGTATGGAACGTAGGCGCTCCCGGCCAATTCCTTGTCGGCAGCATTCTAACCATGATGGTTTGGAAGTTTCTCAACCCGTTCATCCCACCGCTGCCACTAACTCTTCTAATGCTTGTGGGCGGGGCTGCTGGCGGGCTTTTATGGGCTTTGATACCTGCGGTAATCAGGTCGAAGTTCGGCGGAAACGAGATAGTGGTAACACTCCTCCTCAACCTGGTGGCAGTCAGCGTGTTATGGTGGGCTTTGGACGGACCTATAAGAGGGAGGTTCTCAGCCGGCTACCCGCTCAGCGACGTTATCCCAACTGCCTACAGGATACCGTCGTTGATACCGGATTCACGTCTCAGCTACTCGCTCCTGATAGCTTTAGCGGTTGCGGCTGTATTCTACCTTCTCGCCGAAAAAACCCACTTCGGTCTCCAGGTAAAATCCGTAGGCTTAAACCCCACAGCTGCAAAGACATCTGGAATAAAGGTTGGGTGGACATTGTTCAAGACACTTCTTATAGCCGGAGCCGCAGCGGGCTTCGCCGGCTCACTACATTTAATGGGCGTACTCTTCAGGATGGATGCAGGCTATGCGGAAACCGGCAACGACTTCGGCTACATCGCAATAGCGGTGGCAATGCTAGGGGGAGCCCACCCAGTCGGCATATTATTCTCAAGCATCTTCTTCAGCTACATGATGATCGGGGCGCAGAACATGCAGAGGATTATACAGATACCTTTTCCGCTAGTCTACGCCGTTGTGGGGTGCATGTTGATTTCCCTTACACTTGTCCAGCGAATAAACAGGAGGGCTGTCTAAGGCTTGCTTGAAGCCCTATTGACAGTCGAGTTTTTCATCACCGCAATGGCTTTGACTGTTAGGATTGCGCCCACAATACTTTTCGCAAGCCTCGGTGAGGTAATATCCGAGAAAGCCGGTGTAGTAAATCTTGGAGTTGAAGGGGTAATGCTCATCACAGCCTTCACCGCATTCTATACATCATTCCACACCGGAAATCCGGCAATGGGGTTGTTGGTGGCGCTCGCAATAGGCGCGTTAATAGGCCTAGTCCACGGCTTTCTCACCGTATACCTAGGGCTTAACCAAGTCGTTGTCGGACTAGGGCTTTGGTTGTTCGGGCTGGGAATCCCCGACATACTATACCGAATATCCTTCAAGGAGGTCCCCACGGTTAAAGTCTTTGAAGAAACACCGATACCATTTCTGTCGGAGATACCGTTTATTGGACCCGTAATCTTCAAACACAACATACTAGTCTACTTAGCATTAATGCTTATACCGGCTGTGTACCTCATCATTAACCATACAAGGCCTGGGTTGAACTTTGTAGTGTGTGGTGAGAACCCGAAGGCAGCTCACGCTGCGGGAATAAACGTTTTGAGGACTAGAATGACGGCGGTCTTGATAGGGTCTGTGCTGGCGTCTCTTAGCGGCGCCTACTTTACCACAGCCTTCCTCCGAAGCTACATAACCAACATAACGTTTGGAAGAGGGTTCATTGCCCTGGCCATGGTATACTTCGGAAACTGGAGCCCCGTAAGACTCCTCCTACCTCTCCTCCTTTACAACTTTGTGGACTCTGTTCAACTCATACTTCAGACAGCCGACATAGGTGTAAGATACTATGTGCTAAACATGATTCCCTACCTAACTATAATAGCCCTCATGCCAATCTTCGCCAGAGGTGTAAGACCGCCGGCGGCTTTGATGAAACCATTCAAACAGCCCTAGACACCAGAAAGCATCAACTGTGCAACTCTCTCTAGGTCTAAATTAGAGTGGCTGAACTCGCCTACGAGCCTGCCTCCATACATCACGTAAAATCTGTCGCTCAACTCAACCACCTCATCGAGGTCGTTGGAGACCAGAAGGACGGCCTTCCCCTCAGACCTAATTTTTAAAAGAGACTGGTGAACGTACTCGGTGGCGGCGACATCAAGCCCCTTGGTCGGGTTGTGCGATATTATGAGTACGGGTTTCTGGGTAAATTCACGTGCCAGCAGTAGTTTTTGCTTGTTTCCACCTGAGAGACTCCATGTATATGAGTCCGGCGATTTTGCCCTTATTTGGTAGGTTTTTATCAGCTGCCACACCACCTCCTTAAGCTTTCTCAGCTTCAACCAAACGCCTCCAGTTAGCATGCTGGACAGTTTAGGAGGTAGAGCTACGTTTTCGTATAGCTTGAAGTCTAGAACAAGCCCTTCCGAGAAATCCTCTGGGATGTAGGCCATGCCGAGCGCCCGTCTCTTATCGGTCGGGAGGTTGGTGACATCCATGCCGTTGAACAATATCTTGCCAGAGACCGGCCTAACCCCTATCAAAGCCTCCACAAGCTCCTTCTGACCATTACCAGCTACCCCGCAGATACCGACAATCTCTCCTAACCTGACTGTGAGGTTGACACCCTTGAGAACCTGAACCCCGGAGCTATCAACATGAGACACGTCTGACACCCTTAACACAGGCTCTCCCAAAACACTCTCCGGCTTCTCATAGTTGAAGAAAACTTCTCTATCAACAATAAGACGTGACAGCGTGTTCCTATCAATGTTTTTGTTGTCTAAGACAGCGACGTTCTTTCCCTGTCTCAGGATTGTTATCCTATCGGCTGAGGCTAGGACTTCATCCATCTTGTGTGTGACCAGTATAACTGACCTGCCGTTCTCAGCCATTTTTCTAAGTGACTTGAAGAGCTCGACTGTTTCAAGTCTTGTAAGCACCGATGTCGGCTCGTCTAGGATAAGTATACGGGCTCCTAACATCAGGGCTTTGATAATCTCGAGACGCTGTTTTTCACCGGCTGAGAGCGATGAGACACGCATCCATGGGTTAAGCTCAAGACCGTACTCGCTGGAAAACTGTTTAACTCTTTCAGCCGCCTCCTTTCTTCCCATGAACAATTTATTTTTTCCCGTGAATAGAATAACGTTATCTACCACGCTGAGGGACGGAATGAGCATAAACTCTTGATGGACCATACATATGCCTTGCGCCATAGCCTCACGTGGTGAGTTTATTTTCAGTTCGCGGCCGTCGAGGTAAATCGAACCTCTGTCCGGTTTTATCATTCCATAAATAATGTTGCATAAAGTGGTTTTTCCCGCACCATTCTCCCCCAAAAGGCCGTGAACCTCCCCCCGGCGTAGCTCAAAGTTAACACCGTCTAAAGCAACCGTAGCGCCAAACCTCTTATAAACACCCTCAACTCTGAGTATGGCCGAGCTACCTGCATCCATCCACGCATGTGACGTATCTATGTAATTATTAGTTTTTACTATGGGGGAAGATTGAGACGGTGCGCTCCTAGCTTTAAGAACCCAGGTGTACAAAAAGACTGTAACCCGGCAGCCCACAGGAATCCACAGACTGCCGGAACACGTAATGGATTTTTTCGACGGAACTAAACATCTAACAGGCACCTCACGATGGACTTATTAAGTTGCCGGCGAAAACGTTTTTGAAAACCTGAGACATGGCTTCGCGTTTCGTGATCGAGATAGCCTATGATGTCCCACGTTTAGAGGAGAAGCTTTTGGCAAAAGCTGCGTCAATGAATAACCTATCGGTCAAGTTGACTAACGTTAGGCAAACCCCTCTTACACTGGAGAGACCATCTGTTGACGTCACCCTTGTAAGATGCGTCTCCATGTACGGTGCCGTTCACGCTGCCGCGCTGCGTGAAGCGGTCGACATCAAGGCGATTAACAGCTCCATGGCCATTCTTTACTCGGGTGACAAGATTTTGACGGTCTCAAGGCTTAAGGCCGCAGGACTTCTCATACCTAGGGTGGCGGTTGGACTTGATGCGGAGGCCGCTGAAAAAGCTTTGGAGAAGGTCGGTCTGCCGGCTGTCGACAAACCACCTATAGGGAGCTGGGGCAGATTAGTGGCACTTTTAAAAGATCTTGACGACTTCAGGCTTGTGCTAGAGCACCGTGAGATGATCCCTTCAAGCCACATGAAGACACATGTAATACAGGAGTATATCGACCTGCCCAGCAGGGACATCAGGACACTGGTCATAGGTGATGAGGTTGTTGGGGCGATATACCGCTACAGGCCTTCAGACGATTGGCGGACGAACGTGGCTTTAGGTGGTCAGCCCGTCTCCGCTTACCTAAACGAGGAGCTAAGAGAGATAAGTTTGAAGGCCGCCAGATCTATTGGTGGAGAAATTGTGAGCGTAGATGTCTTCGAAACGGAAACCGGCAGCTACCTCGTTAACGAGGTAAACGGCGTCCCTGAGTTTAAGGGCTTAATGCAGGCTACTGGGGTTGACATACCTGGGAAAATAGTAGAATACGCATACAAGACATGCCGAAAATAACCTATTAGCATACAGTCCCAATGACCGTTGACATAGTACGTAGGCTTTGTGTTGTTTAATCCCTATGTATTCTAACCTTTTTCAGACAGCTCTGACACAGCTGGTCAGACTTTTTGTCGACCTCCAAAACGCTGTTGCTGAAATTCATCACACATCTAGGGGTGCTGCAGTGTCTCAGTCCTAGCATATGCCCTACTTCGTGAACCGCCTCCTTAACTACACGGTCCAGATAAACAGTGTGTGATACGCCCTGCCTAAGCCTGTGTACCGAGACGACCCCCTTTGCACCGGGCGCGTAACCGAAAACAAAGTTTAGCCCGGGGAAAAACAGGTCCCTTTCAGTTATGACAAGGGTAAGATCATTTTCTACATCTAGGAGCTCGAGAAAGGCTGCCGCGTTATACTGCCTACGACCCGCGACATAGGCGTCTTCGGCTCGCGGATGCTTGTAGTGCATGACCTCTACATCGAGGCCGTAGACCTCCCTGAGCTTACCAGCCACAGCCTCGGATAGCTCTGCAGCATCAAGCTCTGTAAGCAACCGGAGCCGCATACATTAAGTAAAACCGGGCGCCTTTTTATCTGTGATTGTGTGGGTTGCGGGTACCCCGGGCGTTGGAAAGACAACGGTAGGCAGGCTTCTGGCAAAGAGGCTTGGATACGGGTTCACGGACCTACCTGAAGTTGTTAGGCGGATGGGCCTTGGTGAGCATGACCCTGAGAGCGGCGCTGTTTTAGTAACATCAAGAACTGTCAGGATGATTGTTGAGAAATACGTCGCGGATAATAGTGTACTGTCCAGCCATCTTGTGGTGAGGGTACCAGGCAGGAGGGTGGTCTGCATCGTGCTGAGACTTAATCCGTTGGTGTTGGTTAAACGGCTGAGGCGCCGGGGGTATGGTGTGGCTAAGGTTTTGGAGAACGTCGAGGCCGAGTTTGTAGGAGCTGTTTACTCTGATGCGGTAAGGGCCTTCGGCCGACGCAATGTTTTCCAGCTAGATGTCACAGGTATTTCGGCAAATGCGGCGGCTGGGAAATGTTTACGTATTCTTGAAGGCGATTGGGGCGGAGATGACGTTGACTGGCTTTCCGACCTACCAAAAAAGCAAATGGAGCGTTTGTTAGGTCTTTTCGCAAAATCTAGACTTGGGAGTGCGTGATAACCTTTTAACCTAGTGGTCAACAGGTGAGGTGGGTTTACCCATCTAGTTTGCGTGGTGTCTTGATATGGCGTCGGACCACAGGGTAGCTGTCCTTGACAGAGATCTATGCGACTCGAAAAAATGCGGTAACTGGCCCTGCATAACATACTGCCCCCCAGTCAGGAACAACATTGAAGCAATCAAGATGGGGGACGATGGTTTCCCGATAATAAGCGAAACACTATGCATAAGCTGCGGCATATGCGTTAGGAAATGCCCATTTGAGGCCATAACAATCATCAACCTCCCCTCAGAGCTCAGGGACAGCGTCGCACACCACTATGGTGTAAACAAGTTCAAGCTCTTCAGACTACCATATCCCGAGCGCGGAAAGGTCGTTGGATTGCTGGGAAAGAACGGGATAGGAAAGTCGACCTCGATCAAGATCTTAGCAGGACAGCTAGTCCCAAACTTCGGCGAGCTGGATAAGAAAGTAACGTGGGCTGATGCGGCAAAGTTTTTCCGCGGCTCACTCATTCAAGAGCATCTTTCGTCTCTCTCCAGGGGTGAGGTGAAGGTGTCATATAAGCCGCAGAACATAGCCGATATTCCGAGGGTAGTTAAGGGGAAGGTCGGAGAAATACTGAGGAAAATAGGGACGGAGGAGCAGGTTGAAAGAGTCATGGAGGCATTGGAGCTTGTGGAACTCGCTGACAGGGATGTCTCAGCCCTCAGCGGGGGTGAGCTTCAAAGGCTGGCTATAGCGGCCTGCTTGCTTAAAGACGCAAACACATACATATTGGACGAGCCCTCCAGCTTTCTAGACATAAGACAGAGGCTCCGAATGGTTGACGCCGTACGTGGCAAGGTTAAGGAAGACATCAAAGTCATCGTGGCGGACCACGACCTCGCTGTCCTCGACTATCTTTCAGACACTATTTTCCTGTTCTACGGGGAACCATCCGTATACGGTGTTGTCGCTGGCCCATACGGAGTGAGGGAGGGCATCAACATCTTCATAGAGGGATACATACCCGAAGAAAACCTGCGCTTCAGAGATGAGAAGATAGATTTCCAGGTTAGGCCACCGCCGAGGGAGGAAAACCCATCAGGCGAGGTGTTGAGGTGGCCGGAGATGACGAAGAGCTTTGAATCATTCAGGCTTAGGGTTTCGGCGGGATGGGTGGGGCGCGGTGAGGTGCTTGGTATAGTGGGGCCTAACGGGATAGGGAAGACAACTTTCGCATCCATCATAGCGGGCAGGCTGCAAACAGACGAGGGATACTCTTTTGACCCTAAAGCAGTAAGCTACAAACCCCAGTACCCCATTGCCGAAGATCTAACGGTGGAGGACGTCCTTAAGCGGGCTGCGGGGGAATCCTACGGATCTCCGTACCACTATACTACAATAATAAAGCCGTTCGGCTTGGAGAAGCTTCTTGAACGTAATATGACGGAGTTGAGTGGTGGCGAGCTCCAGAAGACTCTGGTTGCTGAAGCACTTTCGAGGAAAGCCGAAATATACGTCCTCGACGAGCCCAGCGCCTTCCTAGACGTTGAGGAGAGATACCATATGGCTAGGCTTCTGAAGCGTATTGCGTTGGACATGCGTGCGTACGTGTTTCTGGTGGAGCATGACTTCACCGTCTTGGACTTTGCGTCGACAAGTATAATGGTGTTTGAGGGGAGGCCGGGGATTGAAGGGTTCGCTCACCCACCCACAGATTTGAGGACAGGTTTTAACATGTTTCTACGAGCTATGGATATAACGTTCAGGAGGGACCCGTCAACTAAGAGGCCGCGAATTAATAAACGCGGCTCCCAGCTAGATAGGGCCCAGAAAAAGGCGGGCGAATACTATTATGTATCGGCGTAAAAATGCATGTCTACTGGTAAATGGGGTTTTGATTTGTAGGAAAGTTTTATAGATGCCTTAATAAAGGGAGAATAGGTTATGTCTACAGGTTCTAAGAAGAAGGAACTGAGTCTGAAGGTGGCTGAGGCAAGGCAGAGGGATATAGGGCGTAAAATCGCCCGTGTCGACAGCATTGGCATGAAAGAGCTGGAGCTTAGTCCCGGGGACTTGATCGAAATAACTGGTAGGAGGTCTACTGTAGCAATTGTGTGGCCGCCCTACAAGGAGGACGACGGCCAGGGAATAATACGGATAGACGGCGAGATAAGGCGGAATGCGGGGACAAGCGTGGGAGAGTACGTCAGGATCAGCAAGACGACAGCCAAGCCAGCCACTAAAATTGTTCTGGCACCGTTCGAGCCCCTCCCATTCGTCGGAGATTTCGGTAGAATCGTACGCGGCCAGCTTCTGAACATGCCTGTGGCGAAGGGTGACATAATTGTCGTGCCGGTCCTCGGCATGGGTGTCGAGCTGAAGGTCAGCTCAACCAACCCCTCCCCAATTGTTATGGTGACCGAGGGGACGGTTGTCGAGATAAGCACCACACCTGCTAAAAGGATAGAGGAAGTCTCAGGAATAACCTACGAGGACATAGGTGGACTCCATGAAGAGCTGCAGAGAATCCGTGAAATGATAGAGTTACCGCTTAAACACCCCGAGCTTTTCAGACACCTGGGTATAGAGCCGCCGAAAGGGGTTATCTTGTACGGGCCGCCCGGGACAGGTAAGACATTGATCGCAAAAGCCATAGCAAACGAGACTGGGGCCCACTTCATCTCCATCAACGGCCCGGAGATTATGAGCAAGTTTTACGGCGAGTCCGAGGCACGGCTTAGGGAGGTTTTCCAGGAGGCTGAGCAGAATGCTCCCTCAATCGTCTTTATCGACGAGCTTGACGCAATCGCGCCGAAGAGGGGTGAGGTGACGGGCGAGGTTGAGAGAAGGGTTGTCTCCCAGCTTCTGACCCTGATGGATGGTTTGAAGAGCCGTGGCCAGGTCGTGGTCATAGGTGCGACAAACAGAATCGAGGCCATCGACCCCGCGTTACGCAGGCCCGGTAGGTTTGACAGAGAGATAAGGATAGGCGTGCCTGACAGAAACGGCCGGAGGGAAATACTCCTAATACACACGAGACGTATGCCGTTGGCTGAAGACGTTGACCTCGACGAGCTCGCCGACATAACGCATGGGTTTGTCGGTGCTGACATAGCGGCACTCGTTAGGGAGGCGGCTATGAATGCGCTCAGGCGCTACCTTCCCGAGATAGACTTGGAGAAGGAGGTGATACCGGCGGAGGTTCTGGAAAAAATCAAGGTTTCCAGGGAAGACTTCGCCAACGCACTGAAAACAATCCAGCCATCAGCCTTGAGGGAGGTTGTGCTTGAGGTGCCTAACGTAAAGTGGACTGATATAGGCGGGCTTGAAGCAGTCAAGCAGGAGTTGATGGAGGCGGTTGAGTGGCCGCTAAAGTACCCCGAAGTCTTTAAACGCCTCGGAATCAGGCCTCCGCGTGGAATACTCCTCTACGGCCCCCCTGGCACGGGTAAGACATTGCTGGCGAAGGCAGTGGCAACAGAAAGCCAAGCCAACTTCATAAGCGTTAAAGGACCCGAGGTACTGTCAAAGTGGGTGGGCGAGTCGGAGAAGGCTGTCAGGGAGATCTTCAGGAAGGCGAGGGAGACAGCTCCATGCATAATTTTCTTCGACGAGCTTGACTCGATAGCGCCGCGGCGGGGCTTCCACACTGACGCGGGTGTCACCGACCGCATAGTAAACCAGCTGCTCACCGAGATGGACGGTATACAGTCCCTGAAAGGGGTCGTTGTCTTAGGCGCCACTAACAGGCCCGACATACTGGACCCAGCTCTCCTCAGGCCCGGAAGGTTTGACCGAGTTCTCTACGTTCCACCGCCGGACAAGGCCGCAAGGCTAGCAATATTCAAAATCCATACACGCGAGATGCCCCTCGACGAAGACGTCGACCTCGACATCCTTGCCTCCGTTACAGAGGGATACACCGGCGCCGACATAGAGGCGGTCGTCAGGGAGGCGGCCATGTTGGCTGCGAGAGAAAACATCAACGCCCAGAAGGTTTCGATGAGGCACTTCGAGAAGGCGTTGCTCAAGATAAAGCCGAGCGTGGGTGCGGAGGAGAAAGCCGAATACGACAGAATACTAAGCAACTTCAAGAAGTCAATGGCCTACATCGGCTGAGGATAATCCTGTAGTAAGACACAGAGCTACCCCACATATTTTCCGACACCTTTGAGGAGGTCAAGCGATAAATACACCTATGGCTCGAGGCCCAGACGAGGTCTGAAAAATGCGGATCCCATGGAGAAAGGAACAAGCCGCACCACAGGCATACGTTGCGCCAATATCCTACCAAGACCGAATGCTGGAAATACTGACGCAGCTGAAGATACAGAACGAGAAGCTTAACAGAACTATTGAGAGGCTGAAGCACCGGGGCAGAGAGCTGTTCGAGCAATGTGTCCGAGCCGAGCAGGAAAAGGACACGGCCCGCGCGACGATCTACGCCAACGAGATAGCGCAGCTAAGAAAGATGACCCGCACACTCCTTGCAAGCCATATGTCGCTCGACAAAGTCGTCCTGAGGCTGGAGACCGTCAAGGAGTTCGGTGACGTCATGCACGTCCTAGGCCCGGCAACTCAGATAATCAAGCAGGTTCAGCATGAAATATCTGGAATCGTTCCAGAAGTCGCCCACAGCCTAAGGCGCGTTGACGAGATGCTGGAAAGCATAATCATCGAAGCCGGCAACGTCACAGGTGGCAGCGTCTACGTAACCGTCAGCGACTCCGAGGCACAGAAGATAATCGAAGAGGCCTCTGAGGTTGCGGCACAGCGTATGAAGGGCAGCTTCCCCGACCTACCCGAATCCTACAGACATCTTGAGACGGCTGCGGAGAAAGCCGACTAACTATCTCCCAGCCGCCACCACATATTTTTTATAAGAGCCTTCCGGCGCAATATTGTTAAACATGTCTGGATTTATTATCTCTGCTAAAATTAACACTGCTTCTGCAATTGAAGGGCCATGCCCGCTGAAAAACCGGTTTGCGTCAACAGCGAATACATCTCCCTCTGCAACAGCAGGCAGAGCGCCAACCTGAGGGTTTCGTAGGAAGCTTTTCAGGCACGCATATGATTTTTCAAGGCCGTATCCGCAAGGCCCCGCTATGAGCTTAACAGGCCTATGCTGAATAAGCTCTGTGTAACCGATGCGGTGGGAGGGCATACCCTTCACGCCTAGGTCTCTCCCACCAGCTATTTCAACGAGTTCTGGTACCCAGTGGCCGCTACAGTATGGTGGGTCAACCCATTCAAGAAAAGCAACACGTACCGGTTCAGCACCCTCAAGTCTGCTCCTTACTTTCTCAAGCTTTCCCACAATCTCGGAGACCAACCTTTCAGCCTCAGCATGCCTGCCGACAAGCCTGCCGAGAAACAGTATGTCCCCAAGTATCTCAGATACCGTTCGTGGGCTTAGCTCGACAACTCTCGCCACATCTCTCAAATACGGGTTCACTGAGTTAGGTGTTACGGCGCACACATCGCAAAGCCCTTGCGCGACTATGAGGTCAGGCCTAAGCCTTTTGACGGCGTCGTAATCTATGGTGTAGAGCGGTTTCCCCTCAGCTTTGGCTTTTGAAACAGCCTCATCAATCTCGGCGTCAGACATGCCCGATGTGTCGATAACAGGTTTAACCACTATTGGCTTCGGCTGGATGTCAGGGGGAAGCCTGCAGGCATAAGTCACACCAACAAGCTCGTCGACGGCGCCCAACGCAACAAGAGTTTCAGTCGCGCTAGGCACCAGCGAGATAACCCTCACGGCATGTCCAACGCGAACATGGTAAAAAATATTGCTTTACTACACAATTAAATCGCAGAGGCACCCCGAATTCCCATGAATATCTTCGATTACATACTGCTCGGAGTCTTGCAAGGCTTTACGGAGTGGCTCCCCGTTAGCAGCGAGGGGGTTATCACACTTTTTTCGAAGCTTGTTTACGGGCAGACCCTTGAACGCTCTCTTGGCTTAGCCGTCTGGCTACACACCGGCACATTGGCCGCTGCTGCAGCATACTTCCGAGGCGACTTGTTAAAAATGGTTAAACCTGTTTTCGGAAGAGAAGGGGACAGGCAACTAACGTACTTCATTGTAGTTGCCACTGCGGCCAGCGCTTTAACTGCAGTCCCAATGTTTCTGTTTCTGAGAAGCCTTTCAATCCCTGACGGAGCATTCACACTTTTTGTAGGGCTCTGCCTCATAGCGATAGCCCTCCTACAGAGGGGGCAGGCCTACTTCAAAACAGGCTCCCTAGAGCCCGTCGCGGCTACCGCCACCGGGCTTGTCCAAGGGCTTTCCATAATACCCGGCGTAAGCAGGTCAGGTGTTACTGTTACAGCTCTACTGTTTTTCGGCTTTGGTCTCAATAGGGCTTTGAGGCTCAGCTATCTTATGAGCATCCCGGCTGTGGCTGGGGCTCAGCTGCTGCTACCGATACTTCTTGGTGGGGGTGTTCTTGATTTGGGAATGTTTGCGGGAGCCCTTGCAGCCGCGCTCACAGGCTTTGTAACGATAAAGTCTCTGCTGAAGCTTGCTGGAAGCGGCCACGGCAGGTTGCTCACATATTTGCTGGGGTTTGCGTTGGTTTTTCTGGGGTTGCTGATGGAGTTATCGGGTGCTAGATAGGGGGGTAGAGGCCGCCTGTCTTCCGCCGCCTAGCATAGTCGTAGACCATTTTGTAGACAGCCCCGTGCGGCGCGCCTTTTATCAAAGAGATTATCGCCTCCTCTGCCGCCTTAACGTCCTCAAACCTGCCGATGATTGACACGGTGTCTCCGTAGACCGAGATGTCTACGTGGCAGTTTTCCTCAACTATGCGTCTAGCCCTTCCCTCGCTCCCTATTATGCGTGCCTTCACCCTCTTCAGATGGTTTGGGTTTCTCCCCACGTATTCGGTTAGGTCTATGACCATCAGAGCGTACTCATCGCCCGCAAGTTTCAAAGCCTTCTCCGGTGAAAAGCCCCGCGCAACTGCTGTGATGACATCCCTAGCCTTGAACAAGGATGACGGGTCACCTCCCTGCTCCGCTGGTTTAGCCAGGTTTATCACAACTGTCCCTTCACGGCTGTCGACATCCAGCACCACGTTCAACAGCCTCTCAATCTCTCTCTTGACGCGGCCACCTTCACCTATCAAGACTCCTATACGCTCCTCGGGCACGTTAACGACGAAGGTTGACTGTGTAAACCCCCTAAACCCACGCGACATATCCTTCATCCGCCCCTTACATTTTGAATGAATTTCTCAACATCAATTTCTACCCCCTCTCGCCTAAAAAAGTTAACAAGGGTCTCGACCCCCCTCCTAAGATAAACCTCCGCCATAGGATGTGTTTTCTTAACGGCTTGAGCTAGGTCTATCAAATAAACCCTTAAACCCCTCCCAACCATAATGTTGTATTGGCTGAGGTCCCCGTGAACAAGCCCTGCTTTACCATATAGCTTCGAGAGAGCATCCTCAACCTGGCTAGCAATATTCCTCAACTCGTCCACGTCAAACTCCTCCTCATGTAGAAGGGGGTACCTCACCCCGTTTTCGCCTAGAAACTCCATGACCAAGATGTTGTTGCTCTGTACGTAAGGTTTTGGAACAGGTACGCCGGACTCGTAAGCCTCAACAAGGTTTGAAAACTCCCTCTCCGACCAAAGGTAGACAAACTTTCTAAAATCCCGTGGAATTGTCTTGAAGCGGGGGTCGTTGACGACATACTGTAGCCTGTTGCGGCGGAACTCAGCTGAAGATATCAAATATATCTTTACGGCAAACTCCTCACCGTTGCCGCCTACACCGTGGTAAACCCGTGATTCCTTACCCGCACTCACAACCCCCATAACTTGCTTGAGCTTCCCTGTGTTGAGCATGTCATATAGTGTGAGAAGTGTCTGGCGGTCGAACACCTCCTCCAGGCTCTCGTCAAGCTCCGACCTCTTGATGAGATACCGTTGCTCCCTTTCCTTAGTGTATTCCTTACGCCTAAGCTTCTTCTCCCAACTCAACGACAAACTAATGCAATACCATAAAATAGCTGTGACGGACGAGCTGGACAAGTCTAATATATGGGGTATGGACAGCTATACCATGACCTCCACACGCGAGGTCCTTAAACTATTCGGCATATCGGTCACAAACTACGAGGGCCAGGTGATAGGCCTGAAAGACAAGGCAAACCTATCCGGTGAAGATGTGGCAGCAGCACTACATGCACGCACCGAGCTTGAAAACCACCTCATAGAAGTTTTAAAAATAGTCGGCGAAATAGACGGATTACTGGAGAAGGTGGTCAGAGAGAGGCTTTCAAAATAGATGTGCAGCCGTGACGCGGTCAGATACATCCAGCCTGAAATGCGGACTTACACCGCAGTGTAGCCCACAGCAAGTAGTAGAGCTTTGGAAGACATAGTAAAAAGAACGGCTGCAGCCTGGGGCAGCAGAAATAATTCGAACAATCCTTGACGTGGATGGCAAAAAGTTAACATGATTCGTAGCCTCAGCCGGCTTCAGAACATACCCTTCTGAAGATGGTGACATTCGGTCATGGTAGGCTAACTGAATTTATCTTTAAACTCTCTGAGCTCAAAACAGCAACGTATCTGTCATTGCCATCGATAAACTGGAAATCCCCACCCGTCCCGCGTAGGTTGTCTCTAATGGTGCTGGAAACGTAGCCTTTGACCGTCTGAGTCTCCAAGAGCACTGGTTCATAGTATTTCCATTTCTTAGTCTGATCTTTTTCAGCCACGTAGGCCCCTGCGAGAAGCATTGGCCCCATCGTCGGTGAGTTGAGTAAAACAAGTATGTCTAGTGCCGACTTCACATAATTCTTGCGTACTGCTTCTGTGATAGTTTCCTCTAAGACTTTCGGGAAGTCGTTGTAGAAGACGCCTTCGGCCCGGTGGGTTAGGAGTTTGAGGAAGATGTGTGAGTCTGTGTATAGGCTTGTGTTTGGCAGCCCTAGCTCCTGCGCTATAGATTCCTTTAACACACCGCCGTTATGGCATAGGTATAGCTCCGCTATTTCGGGCCCGTCTACGGTATTTATGAGCAGCTCTTCCCTGAAGGGATGTGCTGCGGCAAACCCACGAGGCTCACCGCGCGTCCTCCTAGAATGGAAAACTACAACTCCTTCAGTGAAACCATCAACGCCGTCCAGAAACCTTTTAACAGTATGGCTGAGGGCCTCGAGATTCGCCTCGCATGCCTCCTCACCCGACATCGCCGGCATGGCGTCAAACCTCTCATGCAAAACCACCCAAGCACCATGTCTTTTCAATACGGCGACATAGCCATAGCCATGACAGTGCCTACCATCCCCCGCAATTTCCCTTAGATAGATATCATCCCGGGAAGCATCCACAAAAGCCGTCAAGATCTTCCTAACAACGGGGATGCCGCCGGCACGGAAGGCGAGCCCAACCATCCTACACATGTCTGTAACACTGCAATCCTCCCCTTAAAACATTTAGCCATTATACTGCCAGCTCAGCAGCATAGTAAACGCCGAGACCACGTCAAGTTACTGGGAACAAAAAGCAGACAAAAGTTATGAAAACACGACTCTCCCAACCAAATATTTTTAGTTCAGTCCTGGCTCGGTGACGGTGTGTTGTGTTTGATGTATTAGCTCTTCAAGTTTAGCACATATGTATCGTACTACGGGTCGCCGGGTTGCAAGCCGAGTTTCTGCTTAAAGGCTAATAGAGTTGTTGCATAGCCTTTTTCACCTTACTGCTCTACTGTTGACTTAATTACACAGCTTTTACGAAACATACAGCACATGCCCTAATTTACAAAGCCTTATCCCAGGGACATGCCTGTGTCGACACTAACCATCTCTAAGCTGTTGACAGCAGGTATTCTATGCAGATTTTACCTCATGAGCTTACTGTTAAACACAATGCTGCCTTCATACATCAATTTCTCGAGCTTCCTCCAAGAGGTGCCATGGATTTGCTGCATACACGTCTTCGAAGATACTGTGTGGATGTGGTGGTGGCATTTTTTCGACCTCTTCCACTTTTAACGCAACTTGCTGCTCACACTGTTTCCAGAGTGCTTTGTCGCGCTCTTCATCCCACACTCCCATTTGTTCAAGCATTTTACGGCATAGTATTATAGGGTCGTGTTGACGCCATCTATCGACTTCTGCTTGGTGACGGTACCGCTTGGGGTCGTCAGCAGTTGAATGAGGTGCAAGCCTGTAGGTAAATGCTTCTATTAAGGTAGGTCCACCTCCATCCCGCGCTTTCTCCACAGACCTCAGCACGGTTTGATAAACGGTCAGCACATCATTTCCATCTATCCTGAGACCCTCTACTCCGTAGGCTTCTGCCTTAACCGCTATGCTCTCTGAGGCCGTCTGCCTTTCTATTGGGACGGAGATGGCGTACTGGTTGTTCTGACACACGTAAACGATCGGTGCTTTGAAAACTCCGGCGAAGTTAAGTCCTTCATGAAAGTCGCCTTTAGAGGTTGCACCGTCCCCGAAGAATGCGAGCACCACGGTCTTTTCTCCCCGGTATTTTGACGCCAAGGCGAAGCCCGTAGAGGTGCATAGATGTGCTGCGACAGGGCCCGGGCCCGTCACTATTCGATATCTTCTGTCACCGAACAGCAGTACCTCATGCCCCTTTAGCGGATCAAGGGTTGTTACCAGCTGACGTGCAATGAGGATTTCAATAGGGACGCCGCGGGCTATGTATGCACCAGTCTCCCTGTATGTTGGAAATATCCAGTCTGTTTCCTTCAGGGCTGTGGCGGCTCCCACGGCTACAGCTTCCTGTCCCTCGGAGGAGGTGTAGGCTGCAACACGTCCTATTCTCTGCAGTCTAACCATCATGTTGTCCAGGCAACGGGCTAACACCATGCATTCATACATTTTCAATAGTAAGCCTGCTTCCATTTTACACGACCGTAGAACAAAGCAACTTAATAGTTGTTTCGCATGGCAACGGGCAGGTTTATTTCTCGGCACTCATGAGCTTTTTGGAGCTGTCGCTGTAGCGGGATGTTACGAGTAACCGACAAATATATGGTTAAAACATGATGGTGTGGTGGTTTGTTGCTTTTCTATCCATGAGTTGGTTCAGTAGCTTCGTTGCAAAATGAGTCTTAAAGCCATACAAAACGGATAGATAATGGTGCCTGCCTTACATAAACATATAAAGCTGTAGCCTAGGAAGGAGACTCTGTGAGAGCAGGAATAAGCTTCGGAGCCCTCTATGCAGATCCGTCAACAATTTTACAGTATATTTTGGAGGCGGAAAAATTAGGATATGACTACGTTTTCCTACCTGATTCTCAGACGATTTACCGCGACCCGTTCCCCATATTGGGTTCGGCAGCGGTGCAAACAAAAAATATAGTGTTGGGGACGATGGTTTCCTCGGTTGTAACTAGGCATCCATCTGTTTTAGCGAGTGCTTTCCACACAGTCTATGAGTTAAGTGCTGGGCGGGCTATCTTTATCTTGGGTAGAGGAGACAGCTCCGTGAGACGAGTTGGTAAACAACCGGTAGAAGTAACTGTTTTCGCCGATAAAGTTAATGAGGTTAAACAGTATTTAAGGGGCAGCTCTACGCCAGACAATTTCCGCATCCGCTATGCTTCCCATGACGTGCCTATACTCATCATGGCTACGGGTGAAAAAATGTTAAGGATGGCTGGATGGTTAGGTGATGGGGCGGCCGTTTTTGTTGGACCAACACTGGCCAACTGGGCTTTGACCCAAATCCAGAAGGGCGCGCAAGAGGCAGGTGTTGATATTCGAGGACGCCTTTATTTATTCACCAGCTTCTGTTCGATACATGACGATGGGGCGGAGGCCATTGCGTATGTAAAGCCTGCCGTAACATGGTATTGTGTGAACTCCCCCGCGCTTGTTAAAAGCCTAAACATAAACATACCGGGCGATTTCTGGAAAAATATCGAGAGGTTCAAGGAAAATTACGCCAGATACGATTTTGTCCATGAGCAACAGTGGAGGAAAGCTGTTGAGGAGTCATCATTCATACCTGATAAGCTTGCCTCCGCCCTTGCATTAGCCGGAACCACTGAGGATGTGTTAGATAGGCTAAAGCATGTAGCAAAAAGTTTCCGGGAAGTAGTGATTAGGCCAGTAAATCCCCATAGATGGTATGAAGTTTTTAGGAGATTTGCTGAGGAAATAATTCCCAAAATTAAACCTTTATAAACTATCTCTGTCTCACCTGTGTGAATTGACGGTAAAAGTTGGGAAAGTTCTTACGCTTGAGGACCTAGCAAAAGCAGCTCATCCAGCATACCCTTACATGCTTCCCGAAGCTCTACCAATAAGCGAAGACGAGGCCTACAAGCATTTGCAGGGTGCTGTCGACATGCATGTACATGGTGCACCAACAGGGTGGATGCCAAACAGGCCATCGATGCTGCAGACATCCAAAGAGGCATCCATCGCCAAAATGAGGGCATTAGTTTTCAAAGATCATTACTACATGACAAGCCCAGTTGCTAAGGTCATTCAGGAGGCGTTGAACGAGTGGTGCGCCAACAAAGATGTGCCACCTGTAGAAGTCTATGGTGGTGTTACTCTCAACTATGCTGTCGGGGGGCTGAACCCGGCGGTAGTGAAAACAGCACTGAAAGGTGATTTCAAGGAAAAGACAAAAGTTATTTGGATGCCGAGCATAGACTCAGACTTAACCAGGCGGGCAGCAAACCTGGGTGAGGGTATCACAATAATTGAAAACGGCCGTTTAAAAAATGAAGTAAAACAAATTGTGGGGTATGTGGCATCATCAGACCAAAAAGTAGCCATAGAAACATCCCATCTCTATTACCACGAAATACTTGCTCTTGCGGATGAGTGTGAAAAACAGGGGGTCGACCTGGTCGTTACGCACGCAAACCAAGAGCTGACGCTTCTCACTGTCGAGGAAGCATTGGAGCTAGTTGGCAGAAAGGCTTGGATACAGATAGCGATAATCTCTATGCTGGGAACACCTTTGGCGGCCCCAGGCTGGGTCGTCAACTACCATCACAGCATAGAACTTTTGAAAGCGGTCGGCCCTGACAGAGTAATACTCTGCACTGATGCGGGGCAAACGGGAGCAAAACCTGTTGAATACTTCAAGAACGGGGTGTGGAGCCTTTTAACCCGTGATATTGGTTCAGACATAGTTGTCAAGATTTCGCGGGATAACCCTATGAAAGTTTTAGGGCTTAAGTGAAGGGTCTGGATGGCTTGAAGCCAGCCTTTAACCCGTCGAAGGCGTTCCCCACACCTCTGGCTTTTAAAACATACCTCTGTATTCGTTGTGTTGGTGTCTTCGGAAGCTCCTCAACGATTTCAATGTAACGCGGCACCATATAGTACGGTAGCCGCTTGTCGCACCAGCTCAAGAACTCCAAGAAGTCAAGACGTGCACCGGGTTTGAGTTTGACATATATTTTTACATCTTCGTCACCCACCTCTGATGGCACACCAACTGCAGCAGACTCCAACACAGCAGGATGTTCGTTTACCACACTCTCAACCATATATGGAGATATATTCTCACCCCTCCTCCTGATCGACTCCTTAATGCGGCCCACTATGTAGAAGAAACCATCCTCATCTCTGTAGAATAAGTCGCCTGTGTGGAACCACAGGTTACGCCAAGCCGTAACCGTTTCCTGGGGTTTTTTATAGTATTCAAGCATCATGACAAAGGGTTTCTTCGGCCTTATCAATAGCTGGCCCACCTTGCCTGGTGGAAGCTCATGGTCGTTTTCGTCAGCCACAATCATTTCAAAATATGGTAAGGGTTTTCCCACAGAACCTTGTCTGACTAGATTTCCGCGATTAAATATGGCTATGGCACACGTTTCCGTCATCCCGTAACCCTCCAACACTTTTACTCCAAACCTTTTTTCAAACAAGGCCCATGTCTCTTTCGACGCTCCACCCGTCATGGCTACCCTAACGTTATGTCCTCTGTCACTCTCTCCCTCGGGTGTTTTAAGCAGTATGTTAATCATTGAGCTGATTAAAAAGATAACCGACGCCCTGTAATTAGCTGCGTTAACCCAGAATTTAGAGGCGTGAAACCATGCGTCAAAGGCCGCTGTCAAGTCATTTAACAGCGCGGGTAAAACGATTTGGAGCTGGCCGCTTGTGTGGAAGAAGGGCACGGTGCTGTAAAAAACATCGCCTTCACGCGCCTCAGCTATCTCAGCATTCATTAAAGCAGTATTGATATAAGCGTTGTGAGGAAGCACAACGCCCTTCGGCTCCCCTGTCGTCCCCGACGTATACATAATTGTGGCAGGGTCTGATGGCGACACCTTTTCAAAACCGTTTAATGGCTTAGAATTTAAAAGCTCTTTAATACTTATGAAATCTAAAGCGTCGCCATCCGTCACATTATGAACTACATTTCTGAGGGAAGTTTTTACCTCATTGTATGCAGGCAGCACCTGCTTACTGACTACGGCTACTTTTGCATCCGAATCATTTATCTGATAAGACAGTAACGGCCCTTTTAACGCAGTATTCAGGGGAACAGCTACCGCTCCTATTTTCATTATCCCAAACCAGATGTATAAGAATTCAATGGAGTTGGGGAAAATAACAACGATTTTATCACCTTTTTCTACCCCAAGACCAAGGAGTCCTCGTGCAAATCTGGAGGCGAGTTCATTTAACTCCCAGTATGATAGATGTCTATCTTCATTTAGTATGGCTATTTTATCACCGTTTTTCCTTGCCTTGATTTCTGTTAAGCATGACAAGTCAGATATGTTTTCCTCTTTTTCATACATCTAATCCACCTAGCTGCTCAAAAAATTTAAGACGGCTGCGGCGAACTTTTCAGGCATTTGCTCAAGAAGTGCGACTGTACCGCCCTCTATTTCAACCACCGTGGCGTTAACAATATTTTCTCTCAGTTTATATAAATGAGGATGTGCGAAGGGATCGGCTGTACCAGCTATAAGTAAGGTGGGGCATCTGATCTTAGATAATTTATCCTCCATCTTATAGTTTGAGACCGCTATGTGTCCTAAGGCGGCGTTACGTCCAGCCTTAAGAGCGTCTATAATGAAGCGGTCAAGAATATCCGGTCTGTTTTTTGGGTAAAATTGTAGCCTATCGTTCCACAGTTGAATCAAATGCGAGCCATCAACCCGTGATTCATATGAGTCTATGACTCTCTTGTCACGCCGTTTCTCCCTCTCCTTCTCGTCGATGTAGGGACAGCCTGATAAAACCAGTTTCTCAACCTTGGAGGGAAACGATGCAGCAACCTCAACCGCGATCACGGCTCCCGTGTGATGACCTATCAGGGAAAAACGCTGTAGGTTGAGTGCGGATGTAAACTGTACTACACCTGACGCCAGCCTCTCGATGGTCATTTCGCCTTCAAACCTATAGGAGTCTCCGAAACCTATGCTGTCCATCGCAATGGCCCAAAATTTTGAACCGACTAGGGGGAGAACCTCCAGATATTCATCCGATGAACGTGGAGTCTGATGCAGCATAATAACAGGTTTACCTGCACCACAGCTTCTGAAATGTATCTGACCATTTTCTGTGTCTACAAACCCTCTTCTTATCTTCATTGCTTTTTTAATGTTGGGAAAACTATATATTTATCTATTACGGTTGAAGTTCGTTATGGCTGAGAAAACAAACAGGCGTAACTTTATCTCTCTCCTTGGTGTTGGAGCAGCTTCGGCGGTAATTTTTGGAGTGGGCGGCTACTTGCTTGGCTCCAGCGGACGTGAAATAGTTGAACGCACAATAACTCAAGCAGCTGCCACGGCAACTGTCACCCAGACTAGGACGCAAACCGTCACCGCTCCTACAACAGTCACGACCACAGTAATGCAGACGGTTGAAGCAAAGCCTGCCCGTCTTGTTATTGCTTGGCCGTTTGAAATCGTCACCCTTAATCCTTACAGATTCAGCAGAAATATTCCCGTCGAGTCGCCTATGGCGGCGATCTATGACCGGTTCCTATCGCAGGGAAGGGACCTCATACAGCTACCTGGTGTTATTGAGAGCTGGGAGTGGGGGCCTGAAAAAACCTCTCTCGATCTACGGGTTAGGCAGGGAATTAAGTTCCATGATGGAACACCTCTGACCGCTGAAGATGTAGCCTTCAGTTTACAGACTATGAAGACCCCGCCTAATGCATATGCCGGCGTGTGGGGGGTAATCAGTAACATTGAGGTAACGGGTGCAAGTGTGGTGAAGCTTACGTTGAGCAGGTATGACCCTTCGATCATTGCTTGGCTGGGTTTCCTCGACGCTTTCGTTGTACCCAAACATGTTTGGGAAAGAGTTGGGCCTGACGAGTTTGGTAAAAACCCAGTAGGCAGCGGCCCATACAAGGTGAAGTCGTTTAAACCGGGTATACTGGAGCTAGAGAGGTTTGAGGATTACTGGCGAGGTGTTGCCTCGATAAAAGAGGTTGTATTCAAGGAGGTGCTAGACCCACGTTCTAGGGCTGTAGAGGTTGAGGCCGGAACTTCTGACTACACCTTAGAAATAGATATAAACGATTTCGACCGGCTATCGAAGACACAGGGACTGAGAGCGGTTTCCCAGCTCGTTACTGATGTAGCAATACTTATGATACCGACCTACTACCCCGAAACCGGGAACATTAACGTCAGGCTGGCAATGCACTATGCCATAGACAAAGAATCAATTGTGAAAAACATTCTAAAAGGTCACGGCAGGGTTGTACACACAACGGAGGCCCCGGGATACCGAGCATACCTGCCGGATTTCTCCTTCCCCTACGACCCTAACAGGGCATCACAGCTGCTAGCCGCCGCAGGATATTCTAAGTCAAACCCTGTTAAAATAACTGTTGCAACCTTCAAAGGCAACTTCCCAAGGGATTACGAAGTTATGCAGGCAGTCGTCGCAATGTGGAGGGAGGTCGGCATAGAGGCTGAGCTCGAGGTAATCACCATAGCACAGCACTTTGAGATGCGTAACACGGGAAAAATGAAACACGCCCACTTCTATGTATGGTCCAACGCCACCGGAGACCCCGTTAACTCCGTGGGGCATTCCCAGTGGCCTAATTCGCCATTCTCAACTTGGAGGGGGCTTAAGGCAGCGAACTTAACAGACTATTCAGGGTTAATGGATGAAGCGACGCAGGTGCTGAACCCCGTTTTCCTTGAAAAGGATGAGGAGAAAAGAATAGCCGCAGCCAAGCAAGCTGCAAGATATGTCGTCGAGAAGGGGTTGGTTATACCTCTGTACCAGCTAGCGCAGCTGCATGTAATGAAGAGCGACATCAAATATGACCCATGGCCTCAGGGCTGGGTCCTCCCCTACTATATGACAAGGTAATGCCGGTAACAACCTACTACCTACTGAAAAGAGTCGCTCAAATGGCTGTCGCACTACTGGGGGCCTCCTTTATTTCTTTCACACTCTTCCGAATACTTCCCGGCGACCCAGTCTCATTAATGGTCGGCCCAGGTGTGACGGAGCAATACATAGCTGAACTTCGCGCCTATTATCGCCTAGACCAACCTTTGGTTCTGCAGTATTTTTACTGGCTAATAGACCTCCTAACCCTCAACCTTGGGAAATCATTTAGATACGGTGTCGACGTCGCCCCCTTAATCCTTGAAAGACTACCGGCAACATTGGAGCTTGTCTTTGTAACACTGGTTATCGGTGTGTCGCTAGGTATTTCCACAGGGGTTGCAGCAGCTGTTAAACGCCGAATAGACTCCATCCTGCAAAGTATTTCCCTAGCTGGGCTAGCTATACCGCATTTTCTCTGGGCACTTATATTGGTAGTGTTGTTCGCCGCTATCCTCCGTGTATTTCCGGCGTCGGGACGGATTGATCTGGGGTTGGAAATACCGCGGGTCACGGGTTTCTATCTAGTCGACTCGATATTAGCAGGGAATGCCGAAGCTTTCATCAGTAGCTTACAACACATACTTCTTCCATCAATATCATTGGCTATAGGCATGATGACATTAATCCAGAGGACCCTGAGGTCAAGCATGATAGATGTTCTAAACGAGGACTATATATTTACAGACCGTATGAAGGGCCATAGTGAAACCTACATTGTTTTTGTTCGCGCCTTGAAAAACGCCTTAATGCCGGTCATCACCATCACAGGTGTACAGTTCGCTTTCCTTATGGGGGGCAGCACAGTTGTAGAAAAAATTTTCGGCTGGCCCGGAATAGGTAATCTTCTTTTTACAGCAGTCCAATACAGAGATTACACCCTTGTCCAGGGAATACTAATGGTTTATGCACTAATAGTTATTGTTACAAACTTCATCGTAGACATCCTCTACACATACATAAACCCCAAGGTTGAGTTCAAATGACAGTTATGGAAAAAACCCTGAAAGGCTCATTACTTAACTCCCTACGCAGTAAGAAAATATTGGTAGGTTTGGTGATTGTAACGGTCTTCGTATTTACGGGGTTGACAGCACCATATATTGCGCCTCATGACCCTAACAAGCAATCCCTGCGGGACGCAAACCTACCGCCCGCCTGGGTTGAGGGCGGTAACCCTTCCTATTTAATGGGAACGGACAGTTTGGGGCGAGATATTTTCAGCCGCCTTCTTCATGGGGCCTCGGTAGCCCTTTACGTCGCAGCGACGGCAACATTTTTGACCGGCGTTGTGGGAACCATTCTCGGCATAGCCGCGGGATACATCAGAGGAAAAATTGACGAGTTATTGATGCGGGTGGTCGATATCTGGATGTCCTTTCCGCCAGTAATACTGGCAATTGCTCTAATCAGTCTTCTGGGCACGGGGATTAACAACGTGATCTTGGCTATCGCGGTGGTTGACTGGACAAGGTTCACACGTGTAGTACGCTCTGAGGTGCTTGCAGTGAGGGAGAAAGACTTTGTAGCCTCGGCCAGAGCCGCGGGTTTCTCCACAAACTACATCATCTGGCGTGAAATATTTCCAAACATCCTTCCAACAATCATTGTGTTGGCAACACTTGAGATGGGTATAGCCGTGTCTGTAGAGGTCTTACTGAGCTTTGTAGGGCTGGGTGTTAAACCAACAACTCCCTCATGGGGAACAATGATATCGGACGGACTTTCGTACCTTAGAACGTCCCCAACGATGCTTATGTTTCCTCTACTGACAACGATGGTTGTTGTTTTAAGTTTAAACCTACTCGGGGACGGGATTAGGGAGAAGATAGACCCTAAGTTGGAGGTATTTAGGTAGATGGCTAAACTTCTCAAGGTTCAGGACCTAACAATAAGCTTTCAGCAAAACGAGGTGGTGAAAAACGTTTCTTTTGAGGTTGAAAGAGGGGAAATACTTGGGTTAGTGGGACAGTCGGGAGCGGGTAAATCAATGACAGGCCGTGCCATAATCAGGCTACTGCCTTCGTCAGCACACGTATCGGGCAGGATAATTTTCAAAGAACATGACCTGCTAACCTTAAAGGAGAAGGAGATGAGGAAGATACGTGGAAAAGAGATAACAATGATACAGCAAGACCCTGTGGCATCCTTAAACCCCGCGTTTAAGGTCCGGGACCAAATTACTGATATAATGAAACTACACCTGAAACTTGATAACAAGGAAGCTGTAAACAGAGCTAAAAATCTTCTCAACGAGGTAGGTATCCCAAACCCTGAAAAAGTTTTACTGAAATATCCTCATCAACTTAGCGGCGGTCTATGCCAGCGTGTAGCAATAGCCATCGCCTTCGCCTGCAACCCCTCATTGGTCATAGCAGACGAGCCCACAACAGCCCTAGACGTAATAACACAAGGCATGGTTGTAAACTTAATGAAAAAAATGCAGCAGCAATTCAACACATCAATAATATTCATCACACATAATTTGGCCCTTGCCGCAAATATTTGTTCACGAATAGCAGTAATGAACGACGGGCAGTTATTGGAGACTATAACATCAAAGAACATTTTAACTGAATCAAGCCACCCCTACACACGAATCCTGCTGTCGTCGCTTCCAACACTAAGAAGAGGTTCAGAGAACACATGAAAATATTACGAGTAACCAACTTGACAAAAAAATTCGCCGAACCAAGAAGAACATTTTTTGGAAGAGATAAAAGTTTCCTGAAGGCGGTGGACGATGTTTCTTTTGAGGTTGATGATAAAGAGATCCTAGGAGTTGTGGGTGAGTCAGGCAGCGGAAAAACAACCCTAGCCAAAACAGTTGTAAGGCTATACGAGCCAGATGATGGACGAATAGAATTTATGGATGTCGATATTACGCATTTAAACCAAAAACAGTTACGCCCATTAAGAAAACACATCCAAATAGTTTTTCAAAACCCCTACCTATCGCTCAATCCAAGAAGGAAGGTAAAAGATGTTATAGAAGACATAATAAAGCTACATGGACTTGATGGAACAGTATCAGTTGACGATGCCTTGCAAGCCGTAGGGTTACCGAAAAATTATGGAAATAGATACCCCCACCAACTCAGCGGAGGCGAAAGACAACGTGTCGCAATAGCGAGAGCACTTGTTCTAAAACCAAAACTGATAGTTGCTGATGAAATAACCTCTTCCCTGGATGTGATGACTCAAATGGGTATTT
>Ga0272449_1000773_pt1 | contig 36215 bp, 29 predicted proteins | sample YNPCB0241_FD_198679 | JGI IMG/M metagenome (GOLD analysis project Ga0272449, IMG submission 198679) | Hot spring sediment microbial communities from Yellowstone National Park, WY, United States - YNP-CB-024-1 | ecosystem: Environmental > Aquatic > Thermal springs > Hot (42-90C) > Sediment...
CGGAGCCTCACGGTGGCGGAACGGGTGATCCGGGGCCTCGGCCTTCCGCTCACGCCCGTTCAGCTCGTGGCCCGGATCCGGGTGCAGCGGGATCCCGGGAGCGACCTCATCCGGGTCACCGCGACGGCCAGCACGGAGCAGGAGGCGGTGCGGCTCGTAAACGCGGTGGCCGAGGCGGCGAGCGCCTTCCACCGGGAGATCAACCGGCGGGGCGTGACCCTCGCGCGGGAGTTCGTGGAGAAACTGGCGGCGGACATGGGCACCAGCCTGCGGCAGGCGGAGGAGGAGCTGTGGCGGTTCCGGAACCTCCGCCAGCTCTACACCCGGGTCCCCTCCCGAGTGAACGCCATGGGGGCCCTCGAGGGGGAGATCACCCGGATTGACCTGGGTCTAAGGGAGCTCGAGACGGAGCTCGCGATGGTGCGGGAAAGGATCCAGCAGCACCTCGGGAGGCGGCCTCCCCCCCTCCCGCAGGCGCCCAAAGTTCCCTTCCGGATCACGGGGACCGTGATGCTGGACGGGAGCCGTCTCGCCATCCTGCAGTCCGCGGAGCGCACCTACTTCGCCCGGGTGGGCGACGTCATCGAGGGGTTCCGGGTGACCGCGGTGGAGGAGGACGCGGTAGAGGTCCGGCAGGGCGCTTTCCAGCACCGGTTCGCCATCGACCCGTCGGCCCCGACTCCCCAGGTCTCATCCGTCCCTCAGGCCCAAGCCCCGCGGCCCCAGGAACCTCCCGCGGACCCGGAGTACGCGCGGCTGCTCCAGAGCCACATGAGCCTGGAGGCCCGGCGGCTCGTGTTGCTGGCGCGGAAGGAGGCCCTGCGGCAGCTGAGCCGCGCCATCCGGCAGGAGCTGCCCACCCTCTCCCGTCACGAGCTGGAGGAAGCCCGGCTGGAGCGGAACGTCCAGATCCTCCAGCAGCAGTACACCAACCTCCAGCAGCGGCTCATGGACATCCGGGTGCGGGAGCAGGAGTTCCAGACCATCGGGACCCTCACGGTGGTGGATCTCGCCCGCATGGCCCGCCGCACCTCCCCCCTCGGCAACCGGCCCATGCGGGGGCTTGCGGGGGCCCTGTTGGGTCTGGTGGGCGGGGTGGGGCTCGTGCTCTTCGCGGAGTACACCGACAACCGGCTGAAAACCCCGGAGCAGGCGGAGCGGCTGCTCGGGGTCCCGGCCCTGGGTGCCATCCCCAGGCACAACCCGCCCTTCGACGAGGGCTACCGCATGCTGCGGGCGAGCCTCTTGAGCCCAAACGGGGCGGGACCGCCCCGGGTGCTCGCCCTGACCAGCACCAAGCCCCGGGAGGGCACCTCCACGGTGGTGATGAACCTCGCCCGGGCCTGCGCGGACATGGGGGATCGCACCGTGGTGGTGGATGCTCAAATGCGCCGGCCCGCCCAGCACCGGTTGTGGGGGGCGCAAAACGGCCGGGGGCTGGTGGAGGTGCTCTCAGGGTCCGCGTGCGTGGAAGAGGTCCTGATTCAGCTGGAGCCCAACTTGTGGTTATTGCCCGCGGGCAGCAGCGCCCCGGATCCCGGCAAGCTCCTGAACCCGCGGCAGCTAGAGCCGCTCCTGCGGCAGTTGCGGGAGCAGGCCGACGTAGTGCTGGTGGACGTCGCCTCCGCCGGCGCCTTCGCGGACGCCTACATCCTCGGCCCCCTGTGCGACGGGGTGCTGCTGGTGGTGGAGGCCGGACGGCCGCCGCGGGGGATCGAGGAGCTGGTGCGGGTGCAGCTCCACCGGTCCGGGGCCCGGGTGGTGGGCGTGGTGGTCAACAAGGCGAATCCCGAGCACGTGGACACGTACTTCTACCACCACCAGTTCTTCCAGGTACGCAGAAACGGAGGGGTTTTGCGCAAAGCCGAGTGGGTGAGGTGAGCGAAGATGACGGTGGTGATCTCGCAAGGGGAGATCACGAGACGCATCCGAAGCCGCAGCGCCCGGGTGGCCGTGGTCGGCCTGGGATACGTGGGGCTGCCGCTGGCGCTGGCGGTGGCGGAGACGGGGTTCTCCGTGCTGGGCGTGGACGTGGATGAGGACCGTGTGAACAGCATCCGATCCGGCCGTTCCTACATTGACGACGTGGATGCCCACCGGCTTGCGACCCTCGTGCGGTCCGGCCAGCTCACCGCCACCGCCCGGTACGAGGAGCTCGCAGAGGCGGAGGTCCTCCTGATCTGCGTCCCCACGCCCCTCACCCGCAGCAAGGAGCCGGACCTCACCTACGTGTACCGGGCCGCGGAGGGGATCCGCCGGGTCCTCCGGCCCGGCCGCCTGGTGGTCCTCGAGAGCACCACGTATCCCGGAACCACGGAGGAGGTGTTGCGGCCGCTCCTGGAACGATCGGGCCTGCGGGTCGGGGTGGACTTCTTCCTGGCCTACAGCCCGGAGCGGATTGACCCCGGAAACCGCCGGCACCGCCTGAGCCAGGTTCCAAAGGTGGTGGGCGGGTGTACCGCGGCCTGCACGGAGGTGGCCTGCACCTTCTACGGTCAGCTGATCGAGCGGGTGGTGCCCGTGAGCAGCCCCACCGTAGCGGAGATGGTCAAGGTGTACGAGAACGTCTTCCGCAACGTGAACATCGCGCTCGTGAACGAGCTCACCTTGCTGTGCGACCGGATGGGCCTGGATGTCTGGGAGATCATCGAGGCCGCGGCCACCAAGCCCTACGGGTTCATGCCCTTCTCCCCGGGTCCCGGGGTAGGCGGGCACTGCATCCCCATCGACCCTTACTACCTCGCGGCGAAGGCGAGGGAGTACGACTTCCACGTGCGCTTTATCGAGCTCGCGGCCGCCATCAACGACAGCATGCCGTACTACGTCCTTTCCAAGACCACCACCGCCCTCGGGACGCAGGGGAAAACGCTCCAGGGAGCCAGGATCCTGGTTCTGGGCGTCGCGTACAAGCGGGACGTCGCGGACGCGCGGGAGAGCCCGGCCCTCAAGATCATGGAGCTGCTGGAGAAGCGGGGTGCGGTGGTCCGCTACCACGACCCCCACGTCCCGCAGGTCCGGCTTCCGAACCCCGGCGAGGACCTCACCTCCGTCCCCCTCACGGACGAGGTGCTGGCGTGGGCAGACTGCGTCATCATCGCCACGGACCACACCGGGGTGGACTACCGGAGGGTGGCGGAGCGGGCACGGTTGGTGATTGACACCCGGAACGTCCTGCGGGACTTCCGGGCCCCGCACGTGGTGCGGCTGTGACCGACACTCGATCCCTGTCCGTTCCTGGAACCCACCCGGGATTCCTGGCGGCCCCCGCGGGAATCTTCCTCCTCGCGGTGCTCGTCCGGGTCCTCGCGGTGAGCCTGACCGTCGGGTGGTCTGGACCCGCCTTTGCGGAACCCTCCTCCGACAGCCGCATCCACATGACCCTGGTGCAGAACCTGCTCGCGGGCCGCGGGTATACCCTCGACGGGGAGCCCGTGGCCAGCACCCCACCCCTCTATATCTTTTTCCTCGCGGCCCTGTACGCGGTTTTCGGCTCGCCGGCCTGGGTACGGGCCGTCCAGGTCCTGCTGGGGGCGACCGGGTGCGTGGTGCTCTACGCGATCGGACGGCGGATCTTCGATCCCCCCTCGGCCTTCCTCGGCGCGGGCTTGCTCGCCCTGCACCCGACCGCCGCCTACCTCGCGGGGCTGCACCTCACGGAGAACCTGTTCTTGCCCTTGCTGCTGCTCGTCCTCCTCGAGGCCCACCGGCTCGCGGACCACCCTTCTGGATGGAGGGCCTTCGGCCTCGGCGTCCTGGTGGGGCTTGGGGCCCTTGCCCGGGCGGTCTTTTTGGGGTTCCTGCCCTTCCTCCTCTTCTGGTTCGGGCTCCGCTGGGGAATCCGGAACCGGCTGTCCTACGGGGTCGCGGGCTTCGTGCTGGGAGGGTGTACCCTCGCGCTCCTTCCCTGGGCGGTGCGAAACGCCGTGGTGCTGCGGGCCTTCGTGCCCGTACAGAGCAACGGCGCCGTGGTCTTCTGGGCGGGCAACAACCCGCACGCGGACGGGGGGCTGGTGTGGCCCACCTCGAGGACGTGGACCGGACCCAAGCCCCCGGACGACGGGCACTACGGATGGCGAGACCTGAGCATCCCGGAGGAGAACGCGCGATACCTCCACGAGGCGCTCCGGTGGATCCGGGAGTACCCCGGGGACTACCTGTGGCTGTTGGTCCGGAAGCTCGGGCGGCTGTACGGGTTTTCCCGGGCCGCGGATAAAGGGGCGCTGCGCGTGCCCCTCGCGGTGGCGGTCTTCCAGGTGCTGGTGTACGCGGCCGCGGCCGCGGGATGGATCCTTGCCTGGGCGCAGCACAAGCCGGTGGCGCTGTTGGGGGGGCTCGTGGTCTTCACCAACCTCATGGCTCTCACGTTCAGCGGCGCCTCCCGGTACGCGCTCCCCATGGTTCCCAGCCTCGGGCTCTTCGCGGGATTTGCCGCGCGAAACGCCTGGCGGTGGGCAGAGGGGGGACGATGCTGGAATTGAGCCCCCAACTGATCGGGATCGTCTTCGCGGGGATGTACGCGGTCCTCGCGGTGCTCAACCCCCGGGGGGCTTTGTTCCTCATCCCGCCCGCCGTGGCCCTGGGGCCCGAGATGCCCGTAGGCCAGATCTCCGTACGGCCGGAAGACCTGATGATGGTGGCCCTGGTGGTGGGGTGGGTACTGCGGCGGGCCGGTCAGCCTCGGGTCGGGACCCCCATGGATGTCCCGCTCGTGCTGTACGGAGTGGCGGGCCTCGCGGCCACCCTGTGGGGGGCAGCCATCGGAACCGCGAACCTGTGGAGCACGCATCCCTGGACCGCCTCCGGGTTCCACGCCCTGAAGCGGATCGAACTGGTGCTCCTGTTCTTCGTGATTACGGACACCCTCCACACCATGGACGACGCCCGCACGCTGACCTACGTCTTCATGGCCTCCCTCGCGGCCCTCAACCTCTACGCCCTCCTGCGGTTCCACGAAACTGGGCACATGGCCCTCGGGCCGGCGGGAACCCCGGTTCACGAGCCGGGGCTTGCAGCCATGCTGAACGTGGGGCTCGCTTTGGGGTTCCTCGTGGCCTCCCAGACCTTCCGGACCTCCGCCCTCTTCGGAGCGCTGTTGTTGGGGTCCCTGTACGTGCTCCCCTTCAGCCTCGGCAGAAACTTCCTGGTCTCCACCCTGGCCATGCTGCTCCTGGTGGGTCTCTCCCGGAAGCGCAGCCTCCTGCTGCTGTTGCCCCTGGGGTGGGTTCTGGTGCCCGTGCTCTTCCCCGAGCACGTGGCGGCCCGCATCCTGAGCCTGCGGGAGGCGCTTGCGGACGTCCCGTACAGCGAGGCGTACGGCTCGGGCATCAACCTCCCGCAGCGATTCCAGCCCGGCCTGTACTACACCTCCCGGGTCCTCCCGCAATCTCCGTTGTTCGGTTGGGGACTTGCGAGCGTGTCGCTCGGGAGCGTGGACAACGAGTACGCTTTGCAGCTGGTGACCACGGGCCTGGTGGGGTTTTTGGTCTTTCTCTGGATCGCGGTGACCCTGGTGCGCACCACCCGGAGCGCGTACTGGGCCGCGCGGGCTTCAAGCGCCCCGGCCCTTCCCCTCGTCGTGGGACTGCAGAACTGTCTTGTGGGCTACGGACTCTACAGTCTGTTCAGCCCCTCCATCTCCGCGGCGCGGGCCGGGGCCTTTTTCTTCCTCGTCGTGGGACTTGTGGCGGTGGTGCACCGGTGCGTGGCCGAGAACGTCCCCGCTCCCGAGCCGGCCCAAAGGGTGCTGGGCCGTCCGGCCTTCGACCCCAGGAGGCTGGAGGACGGATGGAGATCTGCGTAGTCGGAGCCGGGTACGTGGGCCTCACCCTCGCGACCTGTCTCGCAAAGCTGGGGCACCGGGTGGTGGGCGTGGAGAAGGACCCGGAGCGGCTGGAGGCCGTGCGAAGCGGCACTTGCCCGTTCCACGAGCCGGGGCTGGCAGAACTCCTGCGGGAGGGGATGCAGCACGGGCGCCTGGCGTTCACGGGGGAATTCGAGGAAGCCGTCGAGGGAGCGGAGGTGGTGTTCTGCGCGGTGGGAACGCCCTCGGGCCGCAACGGGGAGGTGGACCTCTCGGCGCTGGAGGAGGTGGTGGAGGGGCTTGCGCGGCTGCGGGATGGGGAACGCATCGTGGCCATCAAGAGCACGGTCCCCGTGGGTACCACGGACCGGGTGGCCCGCCGGCTCCGCCCGGACGGCGGCGCGCCCGTGGCTTGCACCCCGGAGTTCCTGAGGGAAGGGAGCGCGGTGCTGGACTTCTTCCATCCCCATCGCACGGTGATCGGGACCCGAAGCCCCTTCGCGGCGGAGTGCTTGAAAGCGCTCTTTGTACCCCTCGGAGCGCCCGTGCTCCTCACAGATCCTCCCACCGCCGAGATGATCAAGTACGCCGCGAACGCGTTTTTGGCGACCAAGATCTCCTTCATCAACGAGATCGCAAACCTGTGCGAGCGCGTGGGGGCGGACCTGCGCACGGTGGCGGACGGGCTCGGGCTGGACCCCCGCATCGGTCCCCACTACCTGCGCGCCGGGATCGGGTTTGGGGGGTCTTGTCTCCCTAAGGACGTGCGGGCCCTGGCGGAGCTGGCCCGGGAGTACTTGGTGGACCCGGTGCTGTTGGAGGCCGTCCTGCGGGTGAACGAATCTCAGCGCCGGCGGTTCGTGGACCGGGTGGAGGCCTTGCTCGGAGGGCTCGCGGGGAAGACCGTGGCGGTCCTGGGGCTCGCCTTTAAGGCCGGAACGGACGACGTGCGGGAGTCTCCGGCCCTCGCCATCGCGGAGCGCCTCCTGGCCCGCGGGGCCTCCGTCCGGGCCCACGATCCGGTGGCTGCAGAAGCCGCCCGGCGTAGGCTCCCGGCCCTGGTCTGTTTCCCGGATCCGTACGAGGCCACAAGCGGTTCGGACGCGGTGCTCCTGCTCACGGAATGGCCCGAGTACCGCGACCTCGACTGGCACGAGGTCCGAAGGCGGGTCCGGCGGCCGCTCGTGGTGGACGGCCGGGGCATGGGTCTTACGCAGCACCTGGCCGCCGCGGGATTCCGGGTGTTCGAACCGGGGAGTCCCTGGCGCGGCCGTCACGGGAAATGGATGGAGGAGGCGGAATGGTCTATCTAGTCACGGGCGGGGCGGGCTTCATCGGGTCCCACGTGGTGGAGGCTCTGTACCGACGGGGAGAGCGGGTACGGGTGCTGGACAACCTTGCCACCGGGAGCCTGCGGAACCTGGAGGACGCCCTCGGGCTTGGGAGGGGCTCGCTCGGGCTTCCGCCTCCGGACAGGACCGTGGCCGTGGCCGACAGGTGCGAGTTCGTGCTGGGCGACATCCGTGACCTCGAGGTCCTGCGGCGGGCCTGCCAGGGAGTTGACTGTGTGATCCACGAGGCGGCCCTGCGGGCCGTGCCCAGGTCGGTCGCAGATCCCCTCTCCACCAACGAGGTGAACGTGACGGGCACTCTGAGGCTGCTCGTGGCGGCCCGCGAGGCAGGGGTGCGGCGGGTCGTGTTCGCCTCCAGCTCCTCGGTGTACGGGGCCTCTTTGGAGGTCCCGAAGGTGGAGACCATGACGCCGGCTCCGGTCTCGCCGTACGCGGTGAGCAAACTGGCGGGCGAGCACTACTGCCGGGTGTTCTACGAGCTCTACGGGCTCGAGACGGTGAGCCTGCGGTACTTCAACGTGTACGGACCCCGGCAGGATCCGGCCTCGGAGTACGCCGCGGTGATCCCCAAGTTCATCGCCCTGGCCCTGGAAGGGAAGCCCCTGGAGGTCCACGGGGACGGACACCAGTCCCGCGACTTCACCTACATCGAGGACGCGGTACAGGCCACGTTGCTCGCGGCCACGGCACCGGAGGTAGGCGGTGCCGTGCTGAATGTGGGGGCGGGAAGCACCCACTCCGTCCTCGACCTCGTGCGGACCCTTGAGGCGATCCTCGGTCGGCGCCTGGAGGTACGGCACACCTCACCCCGGCCCGGCGACGTGCGGATCACCCTGGCGGACATCGCATCCGCCCGAAGGCGGCTGGGCTACGAGCCCCGGGTGCCCTTGGAGGAAGGGCTCCGCAGGACCGTGGCCTTCGTCCGGAGTCGGTACGCGCTTGGTGCCGTAGACCGGCTAGGAGGCTAGGGATGCGGCGGTACGTGGGGATGGACCTCGATCCGCGGCGCCGGCCTGACGTGATCGGGTCTGCAGAGCACTTGCCCTTCCGGGACGGAGTCGCGGACGCGGTCCTGTGCACGGAGGTGCTGGAGCACTGCCCAAACCCCGAAGCCGTCCTGCGGGAGGTCCGCCGCGTTTTGCGTCCCGCTGGAGTGCTCGTCCTCACCACGCCCATGTGCTGGAACCTCCACTACGAGCCCCACGACTACTTCCGGTTCACCCGGTACGGGCTTGCGCTCCTTGCGGGCCGCGCGGGGTTGCGGGTCGTCCGGATGGAGCGGGTCGGCGGGGTGTTCGCCCTGTGCGGGGCGCGCCTCACCGAGGTGATCTGCAAGACCACAGCGCGAGCCCTCAAGTGGGTACCGAGACCTATCGCCCGGCTCCTCGTGAGCGCTCTGTACCTCGCGATGAGCGGGGCGTCCCTCGCGGCGTCGAGGCTCCTGGACTGGGTGGACCGCACGGACGCCATCGGGTGGTTCGTCCTGGCGCAGCGTCCCGTGGAGGAGGCTCCGTGAGGGTCTGCCTTGTGACTTCCAGTTTCCTCCCCGGTGTGGGGGGTGCGGAGGTGGTGGTGCACAACCTCGCCACCGCCCTCGTACGGCTGGGGCATGCTGTGACGGTCCTCGCCCCGCGCTCCAGCAGACCCTACCGCCGGATCGTACCGTACACGCTCGAGACGTTCCTCCCCGGCACCCTTCCGCTGTTGAACCGGGACGGGTGGTGGGGCGAGGCCTACCTCCTGGGCACCCTGGCCCGGCTGCGGGGCCGGTTCGACGTGGTGAATTTGCACTTCGCCCTTCCCCTCGGGCCTGCCCTCGTGCGCCACAGGCGCTTTGTGGGAACACCGATCCTCCTTACCTTCCACGGCACGGACATCCAGACGGAGCCCTCCCTGGGGTACGGCCTCCGGCTCGACCCGCGCCTTAACAGTAAGATCCGCGAGGCGACGAACGGGGCCGATGGCCTAGTGGCCATCAGCTCCTCGGTGCGGCAGGCCATCCTGGAAGTCCTGGAAGCGCCAAAACCCGTCTTCGACATCCCGAACGGCGTGTGGGTGGACCGGTTCAGGGGGGGCCGGCCGCGGGGTCTTTTCCGGGCCCGCATCGGGGTCCCGGCGGACGCGCCCCTCGTCCTCGCAGTGGGCCGCCACCACCCGAAGAAGGGATTCGTCTACCTCGTGGAGGCCATGCGGGCCGTGGCCGACGAGGAGCCCGAAGTGCGGTGTGCCATTGTGGGCCGCGGGGTTCGGGATCTAAAGGACCAAGTGGACCGCCTCGGACTCTCCCGCGTCGTACACCTCGTGGAGGAGATAGGCCCGGAGGTGGACGGGAAGGGGCCGCTTGTGTTCCCTCCTGAGTCGCTGGTGGATGCCTACCGGGACTGCGACGTGTTCGTCTCCCCCTCCTTGATGGAAGGGTGCTCCCTGGTGGTCCTGGAGGCGCTCGCCGCGGGGTGCGCGGTGGTCGCCACCGATGCGCCGGGCAACCGGGACGCGGTGCAAGACGGGGTGAACGGCCTTGTGTGCAGGCCGCGCGACCCCCAGGACCTGGCCCGGAAGATCCTGGCGGTTGTCCGGGATGCGGGGCTACGGGAGCGCCTCGGGGCAGCCGCGCGCCGGCGTGCTCTCGCCTACGACTGGCTTGAGGTCGCGCGGCGGTACGGGGAGGCGTACGCCCAGGTGAAAGAGGGGAGGGTTGAAGGGTGAGGCAGCGTCCTCTACGGCTTGGGATCCTCTCAGCGGAGTTCTTCGAGCCCACCTTGAGCCGGGGCCGCGGGGGGTTCGGGAAGAACGTGCGCACCGTGGCCTCTTACTTCCGCACGCACTCGGAGCTCGGGGTAGAAGTCTTCCTGATCCACGGGTTCCGACGATCCCCGCCAGGCGCCGTCTGGACTTCTCTGGACGGCATCCCCCTGTTGATGCGACCAGCGGGTGCGTCCCGTTGGTCAGACTGGATCACACACCGTCGCCTCCTAGCGCAGCTCAGGCTCGACGTCGTGCTCACCATGGACTTTTCCCCGCCGTTCCGGGGAGCGCTCCTTGCTCTCCCCCGCACGCCCGCGATCGTATGGGCTCGCGACCCCCGCCCACCGGAGGACTGGGCGGAGATCGCGACCCTGCGGATCCCGGGCGCCCGTGGCCGCCCTTCGGACAGCCGTCCGGTGGATGCCACGTGCTTCCGGTCCCTCTACGCCCTGGCCCGCTGCACCCGGCGGCCGCTGCGGATCGCGGTCCCCGCGGAGTTCATCGCACGGAAGGTCGCACCGACCTACGGCATCGTTCCACCCACGGTCTACTCGCTCCCCGGGTTCCTGGACGTACCCGACGTTCCGCGGGTGAAGGCGAGGTGGCCCCGCGTGATCTTCCTGGGACGGCTCGATCCGATCAAGCGGCCCTGGGTCTACTGGGAACTTGCTCGTGCCTTACCTGATGTGGAGTTCCTCTGTTTAGGGGAGTCCTACTATCCTTACGAGCAGGACGGCGGCTGGACGCCGTCCGATCCGCCCCCCAACCTCCGGGTTCTGGGCCACCTGGACGACCCGGCGCGGGCGGAGCTCCTCGCATCCAGCTGGCTCCTCGTGAACACCTCCATCCATGAGGCGTTGCCCACGAGCTTCCTGGAGGCCCTGTTCTGCGAGACCCCTATCGTGAGCTGCCAAGAGGCCGGTGGCCTCGTGTCCCGGTTTGGGCGCTACGTGGGCCGCTTCGACGGCGACGGCCTCGCCGCCGTTCCGCACCTCGCAGACGCCGTCCAGCGCCTCCTGGAGGATCCGGCCCTCCGTACGGACTTGGGCTACGAGGGAAGGGAGTGGGTCATCCGCCACTATAACGCGTCGAGGTTCCTCGCCGCCTTCTCCGACCTGCTATCGGGGATGGGCCTCCGCTGGCGCCCGCCCATCGGCCACCCTTCGATTCCCGTCGTAGGAGCGAAGAACCCATGATGAGGAGCGGCGGCCTCATCCTGTGCTACCACCGGGTGCTACCCGTCCTCCCTGAGGACCCCCACGGTGTGCTGAACCCCTTCGATCTGGTGACCGAGACGGCTCACTTCCGGGCACACATGGAGATCCTGCGCGAGCGGTTCACCCTTGTACCCCTCGAGGATCTCCTCCGGCAACTCGTGGCGGGACATCTGGAGCCCGGACAGGCCTGCGTGACCTTCGACGACGGGTACTTCGACAACTTCCTCTCCGCGTTCCCGATCCTCCGGGCCCTCGCCATCCCGGCAACCGTGTTCCTGGTCACCGGCTACCTCGAGCGTGAGCAGCCGTTCTGGTGGATGCGGCTCACACGGCTCCTCCACCTGATTACCTCCCACGTCCTTCCGGTGCCGCCGGAACTGGGAGGCGGGTGTCTTGCCCTGCGCGGGAGGAGGGCGAGAAGGCAGGCGCACCTCACCCTTCTGAGGCGGCTCCGGGTCCTCCCAAATGCCGATACGCGCGAGCACCTGCTCGACGCCCTCGGGGCACAGGGTACCCCTGTCGAGGAATGCCCATTGACCTGGGAGGAGTGCCGCAAGATGCAGGCGCATGGGATCCATTTCGCACCCCACTCGTGCTCGCACCCGTCCTTGGTCGCCCTTCCCGAGGAGGTCCTCCTGCGGGAGGTCTCGGAGTCCGTGGACACGATCCGCCTGCGGCTCGGTGTCGATCCTCAGGCGTTCTCCTACCCCTACGGCCACGCGGACGCGCGGGTGAGTCGCGCGGTACAGGACGCCGGTCTAGCTGGCGCCGTCACCGCCGGGCCTCTGCACCGGCGGAATCGACTCCTACCTCCTCCCTCGGATCGTCGTGGGGAACTGGCACCCCGCCTACTTCCGGCGGGTGATGAACGTCCTGGTGGAATCGGGCATCGCGGTGACGCGCTCGGTCCGACGGAGCGTGCCGACCCTCGGTCCCTGGCTTCCGGTTTGGGTTGTGCGCTTTTGGGCTGTAGCCCGGCAAGGACCACAGGCGGAGTAGCATGATGCGGATCTGCTTCCTCTGCCAGGAATACCCTCCTGAGGTCCGAGGCGGTGGGATCGGGACGTACACCCACACCCTGGCCCGGGCCCTCGCCCGAGGCGGGCACCGGGTGCACGTGGTGGCCCGAGCCCCAAGAGAGCCCTTCACCCGGGAGGAGGAAGGGGTGGTGGTCCACCGGATCACCCTTCCCCAAGACCTCCTGCGGAGCGCAGCCCGGCCCCTCACGGGTCCACAGAGCTTCTTGGACGCCTACGCCTACTCCCGGGCCGCGGCCGAGCGGGCGCGCAAGATCTTCCGCGAGGAAGGGCTGGACGTGGTGCAGAGCCCGGAGCACGGGGCCGAAGGGCTGGGGCTCCTACGGAACGGGGTCGTTCTCCCGCACGTGGTGCGGCTGCACACACCCTTGTTTATGGTCAACGAGGCTGCAGGGAAAAAGCTCGGTCCCGGCGGATGGATCGTGCACTGGATGGAGCGGGCCGCGGCCCGGCGGGCCACCCTGAACACCTGCGCGAGCCGGGCCCTGGCCCGGATGGTGGCCGCCCGGTTCGGCATCCCCCCCGGCCGCATCCGGGTGGTTCCCAACGCCATTGACCACGACCTCTTTCACCCCGCTCCTTCGCCGTCCGCGGAACAGCCCACGGTCCTGTATGTCGGGAAGATTGCCCCCCTCAAGGGCGCTCTGGTGCTGGCGGAAGCCATCCCGCGCGTGCTCCGGAAACTGCCCGAGGCGCGCTTTTTGTGTGTGGGCTCCGACCACACGGTCCCGGGCGAGGGGTCCACCCGGGAGCGCATGCGATCCATCCTGCGGGCGAGCGGAACCGAGGGGTCCGTCCGGTTCCTGGATCCCGTTCCCCGCCACGAGTTGGTAGGCCTCTACCGGCAGGCCGATGTGGTGGTGCTGCCCACCTTCTGGGACAACTTCCCCAACACGGTCCTCGAGGCCCTAAGCTGCGGGGTCCCGGTGGTGGCAAGCGCTTCCGGCGGGGTCGTGGAGATGGTGACCCACGGGCAGGAAGGGCTGCTGGTACCTCCCGGGGACCCGGAACGGCTTTCGGAGGCCATCACGAGGCTCCTGCTCGACCCCGACCGCCGTCGGGAGATGGGCCGGATGGGCCGGGAAAAGGTCCTGCAGGAGTACACCCCGGAGCGGGCAGCAGCGCGCACCCTGGAGGTCTACGAGGAAGCCATCCGCCGCCATCAGGACGAGCGCAGGAGGACTGCGTGATCCGCACATCCCTTTCCGAAGTGGTGATCCGGGCCGAGGATCCTCCCCCGGGTCTTTTGGCTGGCCTGCGGGAGATCCTCGCCCACCGAGAGCTGCTGTGGGTGCTGGGGATACGGGAGGTACGGGTGCGCTACAAGCAGTCGCTCCTCGGGGTCGCCTGGGCCGCGATCCAGCCCCTCACGATGATGTTCATCTTTACCGTCGTGTTCGGCCGGTTCGCGCGCCTACCGAGCGAGGGGGTCCCGTACCCCGTGTTCTCCTACGCGGCGCTTCTGCCCTGGAACTTCTTCTCCTCGGCGGTCTCGAGCGCCATCGCGAGCGTGGCGGGCGGCGGGGCCCTCATCAAGAAGGTCTACTTCCCCCGGGCGGTGCTGCCGCTTTCGAGCATGCTCACGAGTGCCGTGGACTTCCTCGTCTCCGCAGGGGTATTCGGACTTCTGCTGGCGTACTACAAGGTCTCCGTGGGCTGGCACCTGGTGTACCTCGCTCCCCTCCTCCTGCTCCAGGTGGCCTTCATGGTCGGGATCTCGCTGCTTCTAGGAGCCTTTAACGCCTACTACCGGGACGTGCGGTACGTCCTCCCCATCGCCCTCCAGGTCTGGCTCTACGCCACGCCGGTGGTGTGGTCCATGACCCTGGTGCCGGCTCAGTACCGCACCCTGTACGCGGCCCTGAACCCCATGGCCGCGGTGATCGAGGGGTGGCGGGCCGCGGTCCTCAGGGGGAGTGCGCCGGATGGAGCGCTGGTGGCCGCGGCCGCGGCCACCGCGGGGGTCGTGCTCCTCACAGGCTACCACTACTTCCACTACGTCGAGCGGAACTTCGCCGACGTGATCTAGGAGGTCGGGGTGTCGTTTTCCGTCCGGTTCGAGCGCGTCTCCAAAAGCTACCGGAAGGGACCGGCCCGGTACCGGTCGCTTCGGGACGACCTGGCGACGCTGCTCACACCTTGGTCGTGGACCCGGCGGCGCGAGGCGTTCTGGGCGCTGCGGGACGTGAGCTTCGAGGTCCCTCAGGGAGGGGCGCTCGGGATCATCGGTCCCAACGGCAGCGGCAAGAGCACCACCCTCAAACTCATCGCTCGGATCACCCACCCCACGGAAGGCACGATCCGGATCCGGGGCCGGGTGGGCGCCCTCATCGAGGTGGGGGCTGGAATCCACCCGGAGCTCACGGGACGGGAGAACATCTACGTTTCCGGGGCCGTCCTGGGACTGCGGCGGCGGGAGATCCGGCGGAAGTTCGACGAGATCGTGGAGTTCGCCGGGATCGGGCCCTTCGTCGATACCCCCGTGAAGCACTACTCATCCGGGATGCAGGTGCGGTTGGGGTTCGCGGTGGCCGCCCACATGGACGTGGACGTCCTGTTGGTGGACGAGGTCCTGGCGGTGGGGGATGCAGCCTTCCAGACCAAGTGCCTCCAGCGGATCCGCGAGCTGCGGGAGGGCGGGACCACGATCCTCCTCGTCTCCCACCAGCTCTCCAACGTGCAGCGGATCTGCCCCGAAACCCTGCTCCTGCTGGAGGGCCGGGTGGCGGCCTGCGGGCCCACGCCGGAGGTGATCTCTCGGTACTACCGGTACCTGGACGAGGTGGGCTCCGCTGACCCGGAGGCGGTCGTCCGGAGCGGTGCGGGCGTCCAAGTCCCGGCAGACTCTCCGCTGCGGATCACGGCGGTGCGGTTAGTGGACCGCGAGGGCTGTGAGCGGCCCACCTTCCAGATGGGCGAGGACCTCATCGTCCGGGTGGAGTACGAGGCGCGCCGGCGCGTCGAGCGGCCGCAGGTCTCCGTGAGCTTCAACAGCAGCGACTGGACCGTGTACACGGGTGTGGACACGAGAAACGAGGGGTTCGTGATCCCCTTCGCGGAAGGCCGGGGGGCTGTGGAGCTGGAGGTCCCGCAACTGGGACTGGGTCCCGGCCTCTACGAGGTGAACGTGGGGATCTGGGACGAGACCCTCACCGCTCCCTACGACTGGCGGTGGGGGATCCGGCGGTTCGTGGTGGACACGCATCGCCCTCTATTCGCCGGCCGGTTCGTGCTCCCCCACCGGTGGTCGTGGCGTCCAGCGTCGCCGACGGCAGCTCCCGCCGTGGTCCCAGCCCCATCCCAAGAGGATGCTGTACGTCTCGACCGGCTCCAGGACGCGCTCCTGGGCGCCCTGCACACCTTCCTCAACGGCGAGTTCGTCGTCCCCGCAAGCACGAGAGGAGAGCTCCTGCGCCCCCTGGACCTGCGGAGGTCTCGGGTGCCCTGGGACGTGCTCGAGCCTCCGGTGGCGGCCCTGCGGGAGCTCGTAGGCGACCTGCCCGGCGAGGTGCGGGGACTGGTGGAGGAGGGAGCGAGCCGCCGGTTCTTGCCCTTCGAGCAGACCGCGCGGCTCCTCGCGATCCTCTACGGAGTGCTCGACGGGCGCCTGGAGGACGGGGCGGACCGGGAGGTGCGGGTGCTGAAGGAGTTCGACCCCGGGGTGTACGAGGAGCGGGGCCTCGGGGCGGTCGTGCGGCTGGCGAAGTACGCCCGCACCGAACTCGCACCCTACCTCTTCGGGTCCTACCTCCACGGGAGCCTCTCGACCCTGGACTACACGCCGTTCTCGGACCTGGATGACCTCCTCGTGGTGCGGCGCGAGACGGTGCTGGATCCAGAGCGGCTTGTGGAGTGCGCGCAGCGGTGCGTGGAGGCGGCCCGGTTCCTGTACGAGCACGATCCCCTTCAGCACCACGGCCACTTCGTCCTCACGGAACTCGACCTCCGACGCTACCCTCCTGTCCACATCCCGATCGAGGTCCTGCCCTACGCCACCGCGGTGGTCGGTCCTCAGACGCTGCGGATCCGGGTCCGGGACGGCGCGCGGGCCCACCGGCGGCAGGCCGAACAGCTGGCCAAGCACCTCGCGCGGCGCGACCCTCCGCCCCAAAACCTGTGGGCCCTGAAGGACCTCCTGGCCCGGGTGATGCTGCTGCCGGCCCTCTACCTCGGAGCGGCGGGGGAACCCTGCTACAAGAAGTTCGCGTTTGAGCGGGCCCGGGCCCCCTTCGACGGGGTCTGGAGGGCGGTGGAGATCGCCACGGAGCTGCGGGAGCAGTGGTCGTATCGGCCGGGCCTGAGGGAGGAGGTCCTGCGCGCGGTGAGCCTCCGCCGTCTGCGGAACCCGGTCCTGTACCGGCGGCTCGCCGCTCGGTACGCACCGCCCCCCTCCTCCGAGCTCGTCCGGTTTCTCCGGAGCACGGACTTCTACACGGAGGTGCGGCGGCTCGCCCGCAGAGTCCTGCAACTCCTGGAGGGATAGGCCGGATGTACCGGGACGTCCAGCCCCTCACGCTCACGGACTACCACCGGGTGCTGGGTCGGTTCGTGGGGTACGTATCCCGGCTTCCCCACGTGCGGGCCGTGTTCCGGTTCGGCGGTCTCCGTCACCCCGGGATCTCGGACCTGGACGTCCTGGTGGTGGTCTCGGACGACGCAGACGCGTGGACCCTGGAGGGCGTCCTCGCGGCCACCCGGGGAGGCGCGCTCGCCCTCTACCTCTTCGCCCACCCACCCGTCGTGGTGCCGGAGAGCGCGGTGGACCGGGTACGGTGGGTGCACACCCTCTGCGGCCTGGAACAGCTGTGGGGAGCTCCCACCGAGATCCCCCCGCCGCCGAGACACGTGCGCCCGTGGCTTGCGCTCGCGGAGTACGTGGACTTCACCTTCTGCGTTCGGTCCGTGCTGCGATCCTGGGAAGGGGAGAACGTGGGGCTGCGCAGCCTCCTCCTCCTCCTCACTTCCTGCGTCCACTCCCTACACCTGGCCTCCGAGCTCCTCGGGTGGCCCGTGCACGAGGAAGCCGAGGAAGCGGTACAGGGGCTGCGGGACCGGGTGTGCGAGGGGGTTGCGGATTTCCAGGGCGCGAGGGAGGCGGCGGTGGCGGTGGTGCAGCGACTCCGGGAGGCCGACCGTGCGCTGGCGGAGCGCCTGGTGCAGAAGGGGGTGGTGGCGTCGGAGCCCGTGCGGGAGTGCGTGCCGTGGGCGGACGGCCGGTACTACCTCTTCGAGTCTCCAACGCAGAACACCGCCAAGCCCCCTGCGGGCCGCTGGTGGCGGCACTTGGGGGTGGATCCCCGGGTGGAGGTGTACCCCGCCTTCTACCTCGCCCAGTTCTCCACCTACGCCCTCTCCAGCGGCCTCCTGGGCCGCGCGCACCGACTGCTGTTCGGGACTCGGTTCGCCCGGCTCGTCCTGAGCACCGCCTACGCGGAGGTCCTCCGGGAGCGCGTGGCGGTGGCGGAGCGGATCTACGGCGTGGTCCGCCGGGGCGGGCTGGTGCCCATGGTGCCTTTGGGGATCGGGTTTCGCTCGCCGGAAAAGATCCTCCCCTCCCGCAGGCGGAGGTGGCTTCGGGGCCTCCTGCTGCGCGAGCTCTCGAGGAAGGCCCCATGAGGTTCTCCGTGGTGATCCCCACGTACAACCGGGCCCAACTCCTCGCCCTCGCCCTGGACAGCGTCCTCGCCCAACGGACGAGCGTCCCCTACGAGGTGATCGCGGTGGACAACAACTCCACCGACCACACCCGGGAGGTGGTGGAGAGGGCCGCGAAGGGCGCCGCGGCGGAAGTGCGGTACGTCTTCGAGCCGGTTCAGGGATCCAGCGCGGCGCGGAACGCCGGCATCGCTGCGGCTCGGGGGGAGATCCTCGCGTTTTTGGACGATGACGTCATCGCGGAACCCGATTGGCTCGCCGCCCTGGCCGACGCCTACGCGCGGGTTCCCGACGCCTGGGCCGTCGGGGGGAGGGTCACCCTGAGGCTCCCGGACCGACTCCCCGGGTGGCTTGGGCCCCTCGATGGACTCGTGGCCAGTTACCTCAGCGAGCAGGATCTCGGAGAGGATCTGACCCGCATCGAGTTCCCGAGAGGCCTCATCAGCGCGAACCTCTCCGTGAAGCGCCAGGCCCTCCAGCGGGTGGGAGGATTCGACGGGCGACTCGGGCGGTTCGGGGGGCGGCTCCTGAGCGGGGAAGACGTCGAACTCTGCTACCGCATCCAGCGGGCCGGAGGGAGCGTGTACTACTGCGGCCGGGCCTCGGTGAGCCACCTCGTCCCGCCCGAGCGGCTCACGAAACCCTTCTTCCGGCGGCGGGCCTACTGGCAGGGCCGAACCGAGGCTGCCTTCTCGTCCGGGCGGAGGGTGGGGCCTCAGGCGGCCAAGGACGTCCTGAAAGCCGCGGCTCTGTATGCCGCAGGCAAGAAGTGGCGGGCGTTCCGGCACGAGCTGGCGGCGTGGAAGGCCGCGGGCTACGTGATCGGGCGGCTCCACGACGGGAGGAGGCCGTGATGCGGCGCGTCTTCTGGAGCCTCGCCCGGGATCTCACCGCGGAGCTCTCGGGACGGCGCACCCTCGTGCTGGCCCCGCACCCCGACGACGAGGTCCTGGGATGCGGCGGCACCATCGCCCGCAAGCGCCAAACGGGAACACCGGTGTGGATCGCCTACCTCACGGACGGCCGCGACGGGGTCACTGCGGACCCCGCCACGGCTGCGGCCCTGCGCGAGGAGGAGGCGCGGGCTGCCGTGACCGGTTTGGGTGTCCCTGAGGACCACCTGTTCTTCTTGCGCTTTCCAGATGGCAGGCTGGCGGATCACCTGGAGGCCGCGCGGGTCCGGATCCGGACGCTCGTGGAGGAGTTGGGAGTGGAGGACCTCTTCGTCCCGTACCGGCGGGACTACCACCCCGACCACGCGGCCGCCTGGAAGATCGGCGGGGCCTCTTTGCGGCCTGGGATGCGCCTGTATGAGTACCCCATCTGGTACGGGCCGTGGCTTGTGCGGAGGCTGCGGGGCCGCGCCCGCCTGGCGGCCCTGCGGCACCTCGTGGAGGTCCGGCGGGCGGTCCGGGTCCGCGTCGCGGAGGTCCTGGAGGTGAAGCGGCGGGCGCTTGTTGCCTACCGCTCGCAGGTGGCCGGCTTCCACGAGCAGGGAGCCTGGGGCTCGGAGTTCCTCGCAGGCTTCCTTCAGCCGTACGAGGTGTTCTTCACGTGAGGGTGCTCCTCGTGACCCACGACCACCCCTTCCGCGGCCGGAGCGGGGTGGCCGCGTACTGCCGGGACCTCCTCGGAGAGCTGCGGGACCGAGGGATCGAGGTCGTCCACCTGTACAGCGCGGAGAGGGGCTGGGTCCGAGGTCCGAGGCTGCGCGCCTGGACCGAGGAAGGGGTCCGGTTCGCGGCCGTCCTCAACTCTCCCGCCCCACCCGCCCTGTCCGTGGACCGGCCCCTCCAGGACTGCGGGGACGTCCGCATGGAACGCCTCCTCGCCCGGTTCCTGGGTGAGGTGCGTCCGGACGTGGTGCACGTCCACTCCCTCATGGGGTTCACCGCTTCCCTCTTCTTTGCGGCGAACCAGCTCGGCCTTCCCGTGGTCGTCACCCTCCACGACTTCTGGACCCTCTGCGCGCAGGTCTCGCTGACCCGACCCGACGGCACTCCCTGTGAGGGGCCGAACGGCGGCTTGAACTGCGCCCGGTTCTGTGCGGGTCTCGACCGGCCTTGGCGCCGGCTGTACCGGAGGCTCCTGGCACTCCTCCCGACCGGGTCGGTGCGCTCCTGGGTGGAGCGGGCGGGACGCGCATACGGGCGGTCGGCCTCGCGGGACCCCTGGACCCCTCCGGTCGCCTCGGACGGAGGGGTGCGGCCCGACCGGGCGAAGGCGTACGGAGGGCGGGTAGCCCGGCTCCTCGCAAGCCTCGAGGAGGCCCACCGGATCCTGGCCGTCTCCCGGTTCGTGGCCGAGGTGTACCGCCGCCACGGGCTTGCCGCCGACCGCATCCAGGTGCTCCCGCTCGGTCTTCGCATCGCAGACGAGGTGCGGTGGCGCCTCCGGGAGGCGTCGCCTCCCGTGCGGTTCGGGTACCTCGGCCGGGTCGTGCCCCACAAGGGCGCCCACCTCCTGGCGCGGGCGGCAGCAGGGATCCCTACGGACCGGGCCCGGTTCCTGTTCTTCGGCCCCGCTGGCCGCGAGGCGAGGGCGTACCTCCAGCGGCTGGCCGGAAGCCGTCCGCTGGAGTTCTACGGTCCGTACCGCCGGGAGGACCTCCCGCGGGTCCTCCAGGAGGTGGACGTGGCCGTGGTCCCCACCCTGTTCCAGGAGACCGTGGGGCTCACCGCGCTGGAGCCCCAGGCGGCCGGGATCCCCGTGGTCGCCTCCGCCATCGGCGCGATCCCGGAATGGGTACAGGACGGGGAGAACGGGCTCCTGTTCCCGCCAGGGGACCCGGAAGCCCTGCGGGAGAGGCTCCTGAGGATCACCGAAGACCCGTGCCTGGTGGCGCGCCTGTCGGCGAAGACCCAGCCGCCCGAGTCCATCCGGGTCCACGTCGAGCGCCTCCTTGCCATCTACGAGGCATGCCTCGCCCACGGGAGGGCTTTCCATGTGTGACGTCTCGGTGGTCATCGTGAACTACAACACGTGGCACCTCCTCCGCGACTGCCTCGCCTCCGTACTCGCGGATGCGGCGGAAAGCGGCCTACAGGTGGAGGTGGTCGTGGTGGACAACGGCTCCACCGACGGGAGTCCGGAGCGGGTGGCCCGGCACTTCCCCCAGGTGCGCCTGATCCGGAACGCCCGCAACGTGGGCTACGCGGCGGGCACGAACCAGGGGATCCGGGCGAGTAGTGGCCGCAACCTGCTCCTCCTGAACTCCGACACCGTCGTGCGGCCCGGGGCCCTGCGGGAGATGTGCGCGAAGCTGGACGCGCGCCAAGACCTGGCCGGTGTGGCCCCGAAGCTCACGAACCCGGACGGCACGGTCCAGCAGTCCTGCTGGCTGTTTCCTCTGCGGGCCCTCGTCGTGCACGTCTTCGGGCTTGGGCGCTTGCGGCTCGTGGACGACTACCGGAGCTGGGACCACCGGTATGACCGGGAAGTGCCGTGGGTCTCCTCCGCGGCCCTCATGGTCCCCCGCCGCGTCCTGGAGCGGGTGGGGCTTTTGGACGAGGAGTTCTTCTACGGGGTGGACACGGACTGGTGCCACCGGGCCCGCCGAATGGGCTACCGGTTCCTGTCGTTGGCCTCCGCGGAGGTCGTCCACTACGGCCGCGGGAGCCGCCAGGGGCCGCTGGATGCGCCGTTCGCCGGAGGGCCTCACGTGCAGGATCGGTACGTCCGGAAGCACTACGGCTCGTGGGGGGCCGCCCTCTTCCGCGGGCTGCTCTTCTTCGGCGCCCTCCCGCGGCTCGTTGCCTGGGAGGTGCGTCACCGGCTCCGACCGGATCCCCTGGCTGACGCACGCCGGGCCCTGTACCGGCGCCTTTTGACCCACGCCCTCATGAGGAGGTGAGGTGGCCGTGGTCGCCCACGAGGACCGCTGGACCCGTCTGCCGCACGCGGCGCCTCCTGCCTACGACTGTTCTGTCGTGGTCCTGAACTGGAACAAGCGCGACCGGCTCCGCCTGGGTCTTGAGACCCTCCACCGGCCCTCCTCCCTGAGGTTGGAGGTCATCGTGGTGGACAACGGCTCCACCGACGGGAGTCCGGAGATGGTGAGGCGCCACTTCCCCCAGGTCCTCCTCCTCGAGGCCGGCGAGAACCTGGGGATCGCCCGCGGGAAGAACCTGGGGCTCCGGGCCGCTTCCGCCGAGTTCGTGCTCGTGGCCGACGACGACGTCCTGGTCTACCCCGAGCAGCTGGAAGCCCTCCTCCGGGTGGCGCGGGAAAACCCGCAGGCTGCGGTGGTCGCCCCCATGAAGGTGGACGACCGCGGGAAGCCCCTCTACACCCACCACGTACCGGGCCCCTCCACCCTGGGATTCGCCCACTTCCTCGTGGCGGAGTGGTCGTTGCAGGAACTCGCCCGGCGGGTGAAGCGCACCGTCGGATGGGGGAAGCGGGCGCCCCATGAGAGCAAGACGCTCGTGGAGATCCCCTTCGTCGGCGGCGGGGTGATGCTCGTGCGGGCCGAGGCGATGCGGCAGGTGGGACTCCTGGACGAGAACATCTTCTTCTACGGCGAGGACTTCGACTGGTGCTGGCGGTTCCGGCAGGCGGGCTGGAAGGTCCTCTACGCCCCGCAGGTCCGGGTGGTAGCCGCCTACGGGGTGAACGCCCGGCGCACCAAGCGCGCCTCCCTCGTCTCCCTCCGTAGCCGCCGGTACCTCTTCACCAAGCACGTGGGACCGCGCTGGCTCCCCCTGTACATCATCATTGCCCTCCTGGGGCTTGCGCCAAGACTCGTGTACTACGGCGTGCAGGACTTCCTGCACCCGGTGCCAGGCGACATCCCGCTTGGGGCTTGGTTTCGGGGGGCGTTGGCCTGCATCCTGGGAGCCCCAGTCGATTCCCGGATGCTCCGGAGCTAGACGATGAAGGTCCTCCTCCTCACGAACGAGTACCCGCCCGAGAAGACCGCGGGGACCGCCATGGCCACCTCCTTCCTCGCCGAGGAGCTCGCCTCGCGCGGTGTGCGGGTCACCGTGGTCGTCAACACCCGCACGAGCGCTTCGGTCCGAGAGACCTCCTGCGGGGTGGAGGTCGTGCGGCTGCGACCGCTCCCCGTGCCGGCCACCCGGATGGCCCAGCGGGCGGCGATGCTGCTGCGCATCGCGCAAGCCCTGAGGCCGGACGTGGTCCAGGGCCAGTCCCTCTCCTGCGGGGCCCTTGCGGCCTTCGTGGGACGGGTCCTCGGCATCCCCTCCGTCACGTACGTCCAGGGCCTGGACCTGTACGAGTCGAGCCCGTGGGCCCGGCGCACGTACATCCGGTGGGCCCTCCGCTACAGCGGTGCCGTGGCGGCCGTCACCGAAGACCTGGCGGCGCGCGCCCGCTCCCTCGTGCCCCGGCCGGTCTCCGTGATCCCCCACGGGCTGCGGCTCCGGCCGACCCACGGACTGAGCCAAGAGGCGGCCCGAAGGTCTTTGGACCTTCTGCCCGATGAACCCGTGGTCCTCTACGTGGGCCGGCTCCTGCGCATCAAGGGTGTGCACCACCTCCTCGGCGCGTTCCCCCGCGTCCTCGCCCGCTTCCCCCTCGTCCGCCTCCTGATCGTAGGGGACGGCGAGGAGGGGCAAGACCTCCAGACGTCGGCGCGGCGGCTCGGTCTCGGCCCGCGGGTGGCGTTCCTGGGGAGCCTGCCCCACGAGGACGTGATCCGGTGCATGCGGGCCGCGGACGTGTTCGTCCTTCCGAGCCTCGTGGAGTCCTTCGGCATCGTGCTCCTGGAGGCCATGGGCTGCGGGCTTCCCGTGGTGGCTTCCCGCGTCATGGGGATCCCCTACCTCGTGGAAGACGGCCTGAACGGCTTCCTCGTGCCCCCCACAGACGAAGAGGCCCTGGCGGACCGGATCACGGCCCTCCTCTCCGACCCCGACCTCCGCGCCCGGATGAGGGAGCAGAACCGCAGCAAGGCAGCGGCCTACCTCATGCCCCGGATCGCGGACCGGTTCTTAGACCTCTGGCAGACACTCCTCCGGTCGAAGGAGGCGGTATGAAGCCCACGTCCCGTCCTGCGTTCCTCATCACCGTGGACACCGAGGGGGATGACCTCTGGGCGCGGCCGCGCGAGATCACGACCCGCAACGCCGCGTACCTGCCCCGGTTCCAGGCCCTGTGCGAGCGGTACGGGCTACGGCCCACCTACCTGGTGACCTACGAGATGGCGCACTCCGCCGCCTTCCGGGAGTTCGCCCAAGACCTCCTGCGCCGGAACGCGGGAGAGATCGGGATGCACCTCCACGCCTGGAACACCCCGCCCCTCGTCCCCCTCACGCCCGACGACCTCCGCCACCAGCCCTACCTCGTCGAGTACCCGGAGCCCGTGATGGCCGAGAAGGTCCGGGTGCTCACGGAGCTCCTGGAGGCCACCTTCGGGGTGAAGATGCAGAGCCACCGGGCGGGCCGGTGGGGCTTCAACGGGACCTACGCGCGGATTTTGATCCGGCACGGGTACCTCGTGGACTGCTCGGTGACCCCGCACGTGTCGTGGCAGGATCACCCGGGGGACCCTGCAGGCTCCGGCGGGCCCGACTACACCGCCTTCCCCGAAGAGCCGTACTTCATAGACCCCGAGGACATCCGCCGGCCCGGGCCTTCACCCCTTCTGGAGGTGCCCGTCACCATCGTCCCCTCCGGCCTACCGGCCCTGGGGCCACTGCGGCGGCTCCTCGCCCGGACGTCCCCGGGCCGCCGCCTCCTCCGCCGGTTCCTCCCGGAGGTGTACTGGCTCCGGCCCGACCGCCGCAACCTCCCCGCCATGCTCGGGATCGTGCGGCGGGCCGTGGAGGAGGGCCGCGCGCACCTGGAGTTCGTGGTGCACTCCTCCGAACTCATGCCGGGCGGAAGCCCTCTTTTCCCCACGGAGAACCACATCGAGCGGCTGTACGCGGACCTGGAGGTGCTCTTCGACCTCGTCCACCGGACCTGCAGGGCCGCGACCCTGGCGGAGTTCTACGCCGAGTTCGCGGCCCGCCGATCCGCGGGGGTGCATGCATGACCGGGAAGGTCCTCGTCCTCGGGCATGACAGCCGAGCGTTCCTCGCGGTGGTGCGGTCGCTGGGCCGCCGGGGTCTAGTGGTGCACGCGGCCTGGTGCCCCCAGGACGCCCCCGCCCGACGCTCTCGGTACATCCGGGTGCTGCACGAGCTCCCGCCCTTCTCTGCGGAGGATTCCTCGTGGAAGCAGGCGCTCAAGCGCCTCCTGGAACGCGAGCACTTCGACCTCCTGATCCCCTGCGAGGACCCCACGCTCCTCCCGATCCGCGCCCACCGCGCGGAGTTCGAGCCTCTCGTGCGGTTGGCCCTCCCGGAGGACGAAGCGTTGGAAGTCGCCCTCGACAAGATCCGGAGCTGGGAACTCGCCAAGAACCTCGGGATTCCGGTACCCCACGGTGCGGTGGTACGGGACCCGTCGGACCTCGACCGGCTCGGGCTTCGGCCGCCGCTTGTCCTCAAACCCCGCACCACCTTTCGGTTCCCCGACCTCACAAACCGCCGGAGCGTCCGCACCTTCGCCGCTCTCCCGAGCCTGCGAGCCTATCTGGAGCAGGACGGAGTGCAGGACGCCGTCCTCCTGCAGGAGTTCGTGCCGGGCATCGGGGTGGGTGTGGAGGTGCTGGCGAACCGAGGGGAGGTGCTCGTGGCCTTCCAGCACCGCCGGGTCCACGAGCCCCTTACAGGCGGCGGGAGCAGCTACCGGGTGAGCGTCCCCCTCGACCCGCGTTTGCTGGAGGCGGCCCGGGCTCTCATGGGAGCCCTCGGGTACACCGGAGTCGCCATGGTGGAGTTCCGGGTGGACCCGCCCACGGGCCGGTGGGTCTTCCTGGAGATCAACAGCCGGTTCTGGGGCTCCCTCCCCCTCGCGGTGGCCTGCGGGGCCGACTTTCCCTACTACCTGTACGGGCTCCTCGTACTCAGGGAGCGTCGCTTCCCCCAGACCTACCGGGTCGGGGTATACGCCCGAAACCTCACCTTGGACCTTCTGTGGCTGCGGGAGTACCTGAGGGCCTGGCGGTCTTCGCAGCGACGTTCCCTCCCCTCGCCCCTGCGGGTCGTCGGCGAACTCGCGAACCTTCTGCTCCTCCGCGAGCACAACGATACCCTCACCCTGGACGACCCGGCGCCCGGCTGGGCGGAGATGGCCTCCGTCGGGAGGAGTCTGTGGGCCCAGGCCACGGGTCACCTCCGGCGCCTGAGCCTGAGGCTCGCTCCAGTGCGCCGCCTGGAGCTTGCGCGCCTGCGCCGGCGGCTCGGTTCCGCGCGGCGCGTGCTCTTCGTCTGCCGGGGGAACCTCTGCCGCAGCCCCTTCGCCGAGGGGTACGCCCGGCGCGTCTTCCCGGCCTCCGTGCGGGTGCGGTCGGCCGGCACCCGGGCCAGGGACGGCACCCTCTCGCCCCCCGAGGCGGCGGCCGTCGCCGCGGCCTTCGGGGTGGACCTCCGGGGCCACCGGGCAGCCCGGCTCTCCGAGGCGCTCCTGGGGGAGGCCGACGTGGTGCTCGTCTTCGACGCCACGGACCTTGAGCGGGTCCGGCGGGCCTTCCCGCACCACGCCCGCAAAGTCTTCCTCCTGGGGCTTTTGAACGGCGACCGGGAGGTGACCATCCGCGACCCCTACGGGGCCGGGGTGGACCGGTATCGGGACGTGTACGGCGCGGTCGCGCGCGCCTTGGACCGCGCCGCGCGCCTTGTGGCCGTACCCGAGCGGGGTCCAGCCCGGGAGGTGCTGGGATGAGGCGGTATCCCTGGATTGCCCTCGTGGTGCTCCTGGGCCTGGCTGTTCGGCTCTTCCGGCTTGGGGCCTGGGACATCGGGCTCGACGAGGCCTATAGCGCCCACGTGGCTGCCCTGCCGCTTGGGGACCTACTGGGGTTCGTGGCCCGGGACGACTTCCACCCGCCCTTGTACTACGTGTTCTTGCACGGCTGGCGGATGGTGGCGGGGGCGGACGAGTTCTGGCTGCGGTTCCCGTCCGCGGTCTTCGGCACCCTGAGCATCGGGGTGGTCCATCGCCTGGGCACAGAGGTGGCAGATGAGCGGGTGGGGCTGGCGGCCGCTCTCCTCCTGGCGCTCTCTCCCCTCCACGTCTTTCACGCCCAGGACCTCCGGATGTACGCGCTGCTCGTGCTCGTGGGGAGCACGGCGCTGCTCTTCTTCGTGCAGGGTGTGCAACGCGATCGGTCAGGGGACTGGCTCGCGCACGCCCTCTTCCTCGCCTTGGCCCTCTACACCCACTACGGCGCCTTCCTGCTCCTGGCCGGGGAAGCGGTGGCCGTCGTCGCTCTCGTTCGGTCCTTCCCACTGCGGCGGTGGCTCCTCTCGGTGTCCGCGGCCCTCCTGGCCTTTGCGCCCTGGGCGGTCGTCTTCGCCCAGCACGCCTCCCGCACCGTACCCAGCGAGGCCGCAGGACTCCTGCTCCCCCTGCAGCAGGTGGCCTACGCCCTCGTGGCCTTCACCAGCGACTTCCTCCCGCCGGGGACCCCCCTCCTGAAGGCGGGGATTCTCGTCGTCTTCGGGTCCGCCGCGGTGTACGGGGTCCTGCGCTTAGGGGATCGGCGGGCGTGGATCCTCGTGGCCACAAGCCTCGGGGCCCTGGCGGTGGCGGCCCTGGTGGGGATGCGCTTTCGCGCCATCGCCGTGGGAACCAACGTGCTGATCCCGCGCACGCTCCTCCTGGCCTCCGCGGGCTACCTCGTGCTCCTCTCAGCCGCCATCGTCCGGGCCCGGCCCCAAGCCGTGGGGTGGGGACTCCTTGCAGCCCTCGTCGCGTTGAACCTCTCGGCCCTCCCCCGTGTGTACTACGGCCCAAGGCCTCTATGGGGGCCCTGGCGGGCGGTCGCTCGGTACGTGGCGGAGCGCGCGCGCCCTGGAGACGGGCTCGTAGTCGTCAGCGGACACTGGGCCCGCCCCTTCGACTTTTACTTCGCCCCGCACGCTTCTCGACTCCGCATCGTCCGCTACTACGGCCGCTACAACCTCCCCGACGTCCAAGCTCTCGTGCGCTACAGCTCCCGCGTCTGGCTCGTCCTACGTCAGTCCGAGGCTGTGGATCCCCACAAACGGGTCCCCCAGCTACTGCACCGTGCCGCCACACCTGCCGCTCGCGCCTCCTTCGACTCCATTAACATCATTCTCTACGTCACCACTGCCGATCTGCCATTCCGCCCGCGGAGGTGACAGCGTGCTTCGCATTCTCTCGAATCCAGTCCTCCCGGTCGCAATCGCCTTCGTTTTCCGCGTCGGCCTCCTTCACACCTGGGCTTTCTCGGTAGACGAGGCCTACGAGCTCTATGCAGTGAGCCTACCCTTCACCGCCATGCTCCGCTTCCTTGCTGAAACGGACGCTCACCCACCCCTCTTCTACACCTTGCTCTGGCTCTGGACCCGCTCAGGCATCCCCCTTACCGAGTTCTACGTCCGTCTACCGTTCGCCCTCCTCGGCGCCCTCACAGTCGCTCTGCTCTACGTTCTCGCCGCTTCCTTCCTCGGCAAGCGCACCGCCCTCCTAGCTGCCTATTTACTCGCCCTCTCACCCCTCCACGTTCGCTGGTCCCACGAGGCCCGCATGTTCTCCCTAGCGACCCTCGTCGCTACCCTTGTCGCTTTTTCCCTTCTTAAGGCTCTCGCCACCGGCCATCGCCCATACTGGTTCGCATACGCTCTTAGCCTCGCCGCTGCTTTTTATACGCTCTACACGTTACCCCTCCTTGCAATCACATACGTCCTTACCGCCCTCCTGTCGCAAAGACAGACTAGCGCCCGCCTTCGCATCCTTCTTTTCACACTCCTCGCCTTTCTCGTTTTCCTGCCATGGGCCTCTTTCCTCGCAGTTCAGGCACATGACGAACACCTCTCTCTCAGTGGACCCGACCTGCCTGGTGCTCTTTGGACGATACGGCTTTTAGTACTTGGCCCGCTCCCAACCGGTGCCATTTACGCTAAGCTACTTGTATATGCCTGTGTTCTCTTCGCCCTTGCTGCAGGTGCGCGTCGCGTAGCCGCATCCTATGCCGGCAGATTTCTCCTAGTCGGCGCGGTCTTCCCCATCTTAGCAGCATCTCTTATCGTTGTCCGTGCTGAGCCGCTGCTACGTCCGGTCCGCCTGCTCCTACCGGTGCTACCTAACGCAGCCACCATCCTTGCAGCCGGGCTCAACAGCTTTCCTCTTAGCCTCCGCTTACCGGCCGTAAGTATGCTGCTCGGCACAAATCTCTGGTCTTTGAGTTATTCCCTACGAGAATGGCCTTACGTCTCTGATTTTGAGCGACTCACTCGATTCTTGCTTGCACATAGCCGTCCAAATGATTACTATATCGCGTATCCAAGGCACGTTGCTTACGCCTTGCACTTCTATGCAAGACGGTATGGAGTCGACGTTAGTGGAAACGTGAAAGCATATCAAGGAAAGTCAGACTTAAATCTGATCGAGGCGCGGGTGAAAGCAGCTGAGCAGGTGTGGGTTATTCACGATAACGCGTCACGCCGCACCCCGCGTGTGTACCTTCTTCTCTCGAAAAGGTTTTGCATGAGGAGGGATGAATTTTTTGGAAACGCAGTTTTACTAAGATTTTCCGAGCCCAAGTGTCTCCGCCCTCGGCAGCGGAGCTGCGCGGCATGCTAATGACCTTGGCTTCCAGGTATCCGGCGGAGGGCGGCCAGCGACGGTCTCGGTGGTGATCCCTGCCTACAACGCGGAGGCGACGCTTGGAGAGGCGCTCGACTCTGTGTTCCGCCAGACCCGTCCGCCCGACGAGGTGGTTGTGGTGGACGACGGGTCCACCGACCGCACCTCGGAGGTCGCGGCCTCCTACGGGGACCGGGTGCGCCTCCTCCGGCAGCCCAACCGCGGGGAGGCCGCGGCCCGGAACGCCGGGGTCTTGGCCGCGCGGGGTGCACTCATCGCCTTCCTCGACGCGGACGACACCTGGCTTCCCCGATACCTCGAATCCCAGCTCGGGGTGTACGAGGCGCACGGAGGGGGTTGCGTGGTGTTCTGCGATGCCTGGGTCGGGGGCAGGCGGATGCAGGACGGGGCTCAGCCCTTCGACGAGTCGGACCCCGTGCTCTCCCTCGTGCGGGGGTTCCCCATCCAGATGGATGGAGTTCTGGTCCCGAAGAAAGCCGTGCTGCGGGTGGGGTTCTTCCCGGAAGGCCTCCGCTGGGGGCCGGATGTGAGCCTGCTCCTGAAGCTCGCCCGGGCCGGCCTGCCTTTCTACCGCAACCCTGAGGCGCTCGTGGTCTACCGGAGCACCCCGGGCTCCCTCTCCAACACTCGCCGGCGGGAGTCCACGGAGCACCTCCTCCGGGCCCTCCGGCGCCTGAGCCGGGACCCGGAGCTCCCCTTGCACGCGCGGAGGGTCGCTGCGGCCAGGGCCACCGCCTTGCACCGCCGGTTCTGGTTTCTGGCCCGGGAGATGCTGGCCTCGGGCGAGGTGGAGGAGGCGAGGCGGTGCGCGGCCTGGGCCTTCCGGCTCCGGCCCTGGAGCCTGGCGTACGCGGCCGGCGTCCTGGCCCTATACCTGGTCCCCCGAGCCGTCCTCCGTCTCGCCCGGCGGAAGAGATCGGTGAAACGATCAGATGAATTCGTTCGTTTGGAGCAGGACAGCGAAGCGGTGGACGGCCCATGATGGAACGTCGGAGATCGGGATGGGCGGGGTGAAGGGGCTTGTGCTCTCCGGCGGCCGCGGCACGCGGCTCCGCCCCCTCACGTACACCAGCGCCAAGCAGCTGCTGCCCGTGGCCAACAAGCCCATCCTGCACTTCGTCCTGGAGCAGGTGGCGGAGGCGGGGGTCCAGGAGGTGGGCGTCATCATCTCCCCGGAGACCGGAGAGGCGGTGCAGGCCGCGGTGGGGTCGGGCGAGCGGTGGGGGATCCGGGTCACCTACCTCCTGCAGGAGTTCCCCGGAGGGCTCGCGCACGCGGTCAAGACCGCCCGGCCGTTCCTGGGAGACGCCCCTTTCCTCATGTTCCTGGGCGACAACCTCATCCAGGGTGGGGTGGCCCACCTCGTGAGCCGGTTCTCCCGGAGCTCCGCGGACGCCCTCATCCTCCTCAAGGAGGTTCCGGATCCCCGGCGGTTCGGGGTGGCGGTGCTCAACGGAGACGGGAGCGTGCAGCGCCTGATCGAGAAACCCCGGAATCCGCCCAGCAACCTGGCCTTGGTCGGGGTGTACCTCTTCCGCCCCACGATCCACGAGGCCGTCGAGCGCATCCGCCCCTCCGCAAGAGGGGAGCTGGAGATCACGGACGCCATCCAGGCCGTGCTCGATGCCGGAGGCCGGGTGGAGACCGTCATCCTGGAGGGGTGGTGGCTCGACACGGGAAAGAAGGACGACCTGTTGGAGGCCAACCGGACGGTGTTGGATGCGTACGCGCAGAGGCGGATCCTCGGGAAGGTGGACGAGGAATCCGTGCTCACTGGCCGGGTGGAGGTCGGGGAGGGGACGGTGATCGAGCACAGCGTGGTGCGGGGCCCGGTGGTGATCGGGGAGGCTTGCCGCATCACCGACTCCTACATCGGCCCGTATACGGCCATCGGGGCGGGCAGCGTCCTCCGGGAGGTCAGCATCGAGCACTCCGTGGTCCTAGAGGGCTGCCGGCTCGAGGGGATCGAACGGCTCTTGGACAGCGTGCTCGGCCGCCAGGTGGTGATCCGCCGGTCCCCCAACGGTCCGAGGGGGCTCCGGGTGTTCGTGAGCGACGACTCCGAGGTGATGCTGTAGAGGAGGCGGACCATGCGGGTGCTGGTGACGGGCGGGGCCGGATTCATCGGAAGCCACTTCATCCGGACGCTGCTGCGGGTCCTGCCGGATGTCGAGGTCATCAACCTCGACAAGCTCACCTATGCGGGAAATCTCGCGAACCTGGAGGACGTGGCCCACGATCCCCGGTACCGGTTCGTGCGGGGGGACGTGGCGGATGCCCGGCTTTTAAACGGGCTCTTCCGGGAGGGCCTGGACGCGGTGGTGCACCTCGCCGCCCAGACCCACGTGGACCGCAGCATCCTCGACGGCCGGCCCTTCGTGCGCACGAACGTGGTGGGGACGTCCATCCTGCTGGAGGCGGCCCTCCGACACGGGATCCGGCGGTTCGTCCACGTGAGCACGGACGAGGTGTACGGACCGGCCCCGCCCGGCGTAGGCTTCTCCGAAGAGAGCCCTCTTAACCCCACCAGCCCCTATGCGGCCAGCAAGGCAGCCGCAGACCTCCTCTGCCTCGCATACCGGAAGACCTACGGGCTTCCCGTGGTGGTCACCCGGTGCACCAACAACTACGGTCCGTATCAGTTCCCGGAAAAGTTCATCCCCCTCGTGATCACGAACGCCTTGCTGGACCAGCCCATCCCCATCTACGGGGACGGCCGACAAGAGCGGGACTGGCTCTATGTGGAAGACCACTGCGAGGGGCTGGTGCAGGTCCTCCTGCACCCGGATCCCCGGCCCGTGCTGAACCTCGCCTCCGGCCGCACGGCCACCAACCTCCAGGTGGCCCGCACCATCCTCCGGCTGCTGCACAAGCCCCCCTCCCTCCTGCGGCACGTCCAGGACCGGCCCGCCCACGACCGCCGCTACGCCCTGGACACGCACCGCGCCCGGGCCTACCTCAACTGGAGGCCCCGGGTGGACCTGGAGGAGGGCCTGGAGCGTACCGTGGCGTGGTACCGGGAGAACCGCACCTGGTGGGAAGCGGTGAGATCCGGAGCCTACCGGGCGTACTATGAGACGTGGTACGGGAAGACCCTGCAGGCCGTGGGAGGGAAATGAAGGAAGGCTTGCTTTCGGTGATCGTCCCTACCTACAACGAGCGGGAGGCCGTACCGGCCCTGGTGGACCGGGTGCGCCGGGCCCTGGGGGGGCTCCCCTACGAACTCGTGTTCGCAGACGACAGCACGGACGGCACGGACGCGGTGATCGCTGCCCTCGCCCGGGAGGATCCCCGGATCCGGCTGCTGCACCGCACGGGACGGCGCGGGCTTGCCACCGCGGTGGTGGAGGGGATCGGGGCGGCCCGGGGAGAGGTGGTGTGCGTGCTGGATGCGGACCTGCAGCACCCGCCTGAGCGGATCCCGGACCTGATCAAGGCCCTGGAGGAGACGGGGGCAGAGGTGGTGGTCGCCAGCCGGTACCTCCCTGGCGGCTCCTACCGGGGCCTTTCCGGCCTCCGGCGGCTCGCAAGCCGGGTGGCCACCTGGCTCGCGAAGCTCCTGCTCCGCCGGGCAAGACCCGTCTCCGACCCCATGTCGGGCTTTTTCGCCTTCCGCCGGTCCGTGGTGGAGGGCGTGCATCTCGCGCCCGTGGGCTACAAGATCCTACTGGAGATTTTGGCGCGGGGCAACTTCCGGAAGGTAGTGGAGGTGCCGTACGTCTTCGAGGCCCGGGTCGCGGGTCAGAGCAAACTCACCCTGCGCCAGAACCTCGACTACCTCCGCCACCTCCTGCGGCTGCTCCCCGCGAACCCCGAGGACCTGCGGTTTGTGCGGTTCGTCCTGGTAGGCGCAAGTGGGATCGGGGTGAACACCGCAGCCCTGTGGGGACTCGTGCGGCTCGGGATGCACTACCGACCCGCAGGGGTCCTCGCCATCGCCACAGCCATCACCTGGAACTTCCTGTGGAACGACGCCTTCACCTGGCGGGACCGGCGGTCCCGGAACCTAGGCACCAAGCTGCGCCGTTACCTCCAGTACTGGGCGGTGACGGGTCTCGGATCGGCGATCCAGTACGCCCTCTACCTCCTGCTCACCGGGGCGGGGCTTCCGTACCTATTGAGCAACCTCGTGGGAATCGGGGTGGCGGTGGGGTGGAACTACCGGATGCACGGCAGCTGGACCTGGAGGCCCACGGAACCCACCATCACCCGGGTGGTCTACCGGCCTACATGACGGAGCTCCAAGCTCCCCCTGAGCTCGCCGCGCAGGCCTTCGAACGCCGGAAGTCCTTCGTGCGCTACCTCAAGGAAGGCCCTCCCCCGCGGGTGCGGGTGCTGCGCGGCCGAGAAGGCGAGCACCCGCGCCTTTCCATCATCATCCCCACGGCCGGCGAAAACCGCAGCGGCCTGCTGACACAACTCCTTGGCCAGCTCGGAGCGCAGACTGAGCAGCGGTTCGAGGTGATCCTGGTGCAGGGCGACCGGAGGCAGGGCCGGGCCATCAACACCGGCGCCGCCATCGCCCGGGGAGAGGTCCTGGTCACCATGGACGACGACACCCGGATCGGACATCCGGAACTTCTGGAGCGGATCCTCCGGGCCTTCGAGACCGACCCTACCCTCGGGATCGCGGGCGTGGCGAACCTCCCTCCGGCCGATGCGCCGTGGGTGGTCCGGCGGGCCATGCGGGAGCTCCCGCGCCGGTCCTCGCCGCTCGTAGACCGGGTGACCGACAGCGACCTCGCGGAGCACCCGTGTCTGGGGATCCGCCGGGAGGTCTTCTACCGGGTCGGCGGGGAGCACGAGTGGATCCCTCGAGGTCTCGATCCGTACCTCCGGAGGGAGGTGCGCCGTTTGGGCTACCGGGTGGTGGTGATCCCGAACGCCTGGATCCACCACCTGTTGCCGCCGACCCTGTGGGGCATCCTCCGCCAGTACTTCCGGAACGGCGTGGGCGCGGCGTACGTACGGAAGTTCTACCCGGATTTCGTCATCGAGCAGGCCACCTCCCACAGCGGGCCGGTCCGGGAGCGCACCTCCTTGGTGCTCCGGGGCCTCCGGTACGCCCTGAACCTGGCCGTCTCCTTGCTGACCCTCCGCTGGGTCTACCTCGGCACCCTCCTCACCTACGCCGCGGGCTACGTGTGGGGAACGCTCCGGCTGCGGGAAGACTCTCTATGATCCGCCTTTCCTCCCTCGCCGATGCCCTCCGCCGGGCGGGGCAGCGCTCGCTCGGGCGGGAGCTGGACCGGGCTCGGTTCGTCCACTGGGTCGAGCAGTGGTACCCCGCCTGGCTGATCGCGGAGCGTCAAAGGGAGCGCCTCTCGGAACTCGTCGCGTACGCGCGCGTCCACAGCTCCTTTTACCGGGAGCGCCTCGCGGGTCTCCCGGCGGACTTCGACCTCGCGGCGTACGCCCAAGTCCCGCCCCTCACCCGGGAGGAACTCCTGCGCGACGCGAAGGCGGTCCGGTGCGGCACCGCGTGGGGCGCCCGAGCCTCCGGCGGGACGGGCGGGAGGGAGCTGCGGGTCCCGGTGGACCGCCGGACCTACGCGTGGTACATCGCCGGCACCTGGCGGGGCCTGCGGTGGTGGGACACGGACTTCACCGAGCGGGGCGCAATCCTCCTGGGGCCCGGACACCGCGGGATCCTCGGGGTCGCTGCGCGGGCCAAGGACTGGGTGATGAACTGGCTGCGCCTTCCCGTGGACGGCCGGTTCGACGAGCGCGCCCCCCAACTCCTCCAGCGGATCCGGGCCTTCGGCCCCGCCTTCTTGTACGCCTTCCCCTCAGCCGCCCACCGCCTCGCCCGCGCGGTCCTGGAAGGGGATGCACGTCCGCCCGCGGGCCTGAAGGTGGTCGTGGTCACCGGAGAGATGTTCTACGCGTTCCAGCGCCGCGAGATCGAGGAGGCCTTCGGCTGCCCCGTGGCCCAGGAGTACGGGAGCGGGGAGGTGGGCAGCATGGCTTTCCAGTGCGGGGCGGGCGTCCTACACGTGACCGCGGAGAACGTGTACCTGGAGGAGGCTTTTGACCCCCAACTCCCGGAGGGCAAGCGGCTCCTCGTCACCCAACTCCACAACCGGCTCTTTCCCATCCTGCGGTACGAGATCGGGGACGTGGGCACCATCGAGGACGCCCCATGCTCCTGTGGTCGAGCCCTCCCTGTGGTGCGAGTGTTCGGCCGCCTGCGGGACCTCCTGGGAGCCGCCGGAGAGCGCCATTTCGCGTACCCCGTGTTGGACCGCCTTTTCGAGCTCCTGCCCCACCACCTACGCGGCCGGGTCCGGATCCGGCAGAGGGAGCGAGCCCAGCTGACCGCGGAGGTGGACGGAGGGTCGGACCCCGATCTCATCCGGGTGCGGGATCTGCTCAAGGACCTACTCGGACCCGGCTGGCGGGTGGACGCGGGACGGGCGCCGATCCGCAGGCTGCCTTCTGGAAAGGTCGCGTACTTCGTGCAGGATCATGCGGAGCCTCTTTCTCACTAACGACTTCCCGCCCATGGTGGGCGGGGAGGCGCGGCTTTATGCCCGCATCTGCCGGACTGCGCCGCCCGACCGGGTGATGGTCCTGGCCCCTCGCCTTCCGGACGACGTGCTCTTCGATCTCCGCGAGCCCTACCCCATCGTGCGGGTCCGGGTGCCCATCTCCCCGCATCCCGCGGCCCGCATCCTCCAGGTCACCCGCATGCTCCTCGCTGCCCGGGGCCTCGTGCGGTCTGACGACATCCGCACCCTCCACATCGGGCACCTGTACCTGGGGA
>Ga0272449_1000778_pt1 | contig 35991 bp, 28 predicted proteins | sample YNPCB0241_FD_198679 | JGI IMG/M metagenome (GOLD analysis project Ga0272449, IMG submission 198679) | Hot spring sediment microbial communities from Yellowstone National Park, WY, United States - YNP-CB-024-1 | ecosystem: Environmental > Aquatic > Thermal springs > Hot (42-90C) > Sediment...
CGAGTCCGGTTCCGGGAAGGGGGGATACTGCGAGAGGTGCGCACCTACGATTTTCTGGTCTTCAATGCCCTAATCGCGCGACTGAAAGTTCTCGCAGGTCTTCGCTTGGACGAACAGCGGGTTCCCCAGGACGGGCGAATCTTGCTCTCCTTGGAGGAAAAAGGCGGAGTGGAAGGGAGGCTCTCCGTTCTCCCCACAGTAAGAGGGGAAGAGGCGGTAGTCCGTCTTCTTCCCCCAGAAGGAGACCTCCCCTCTTTGGACGATCTGGTCGCTGACCACGAGGTGCGGCAAGCCTATAAGAGCATTATCTCCTACCCCTACGGCATCTTCCTCGTGACCGGACCAACGGGGAGCGGTAAGACCACTACCCTCGCTGCCCTGATCCGCGAGATCAGGGCTCGGAGCCAACAAAAGAAGGTTCTGACCGTAGAGGACCCTGTGGAATACCGGATTCCCGGAGTTTCTCAGGTGCAGGTAAACGAGGCGGCGGGACTGACTTTCGCCCGAGCCCTTCGCGCCTTCCTTAGGCAGGACCCCGATGTGATCTTGGTAGGGGAGATCCGCGATCAGGAGACCGCTTCTGTGGCCACACAAGCCGCCCTTACTGGCCACCTGGTTTTAGGGACGTTGCACGTGAACGATGCCCCCTCCACAATCCGTAGGCTCGAGCAGATGGGGGTAGAGCGCTACAAGATTGTGGATGCGCTTCTCGGCGCTTCAGCCCAGCGCCTCGTTCCCAGACTTTGCCCCAACTGCTCGATTCCCGATCCCTCGCCTCCTGAGGGAATCGAGGGTGCCCGTGCGCCGAGAATAGGTGCCAATTGCCCTGTATGCAAAGGAAAGGGGTATGTGGGGAGAGTTTCTATAAGCGAGATCTTTTTTCTAGACGAGGAGACTCGACAAAAGATAGCTCTGGCCGACGACGAGAGGTTAATGCTAACCTTGGTCTCCGAGCTTAAGAGGCGAGGTTTCCGAACGATGTACGAGAGGGGCTTGGAGTTTGTGCGCTCTGGGGCAATTTTCTACGAAGACCTTGTGGAGATTGTTGGCAAGAAAAAGACCGACAAAGAGGGTGAAGCGTGAACCCAAGAAAAGAGTGGAGAGATGTCTGGGACCTCCTAGAGGAGGCCGTGCGCCTTCGGGCTAGCGATGTGATGGTGCGAGAAGGCCTGCACATCAGCTTTAAAATCCACGGTTCTTGGGTAGCTTACTCCCCAGAGGTCGCTGACTCGGACACCGTAGTGCGGGCCCTAAACGAGATCGGGAAGGAAGTGGTCACAGACGGCCGGGGAAGTTTCTATGAACGTTTGCGTCACGAGAAAGAGATAGACTTCTCGGTCGCTTCTCCAAACGGCCTCAGGTTTCGAGTAAACGCCTTCATGACTGCGATGGGCGGGGGCTTTGTCGCCCGGGTAATCAACACCTCCCCCCCTAGACTAGAGGAGTTAGGCTTCAAAAGGATATCCATCGATGCGATCTACAGGCTTATCCAAAAGAAGGCGGGGCTTGTTTTGGTCACAGGGCCTACCGGAAGCGGAAAGAGCACGACCCTCGCCGCCATTATTCAGCGGATAAATGAGACTTCTCACTCCCACATCGTCACCATCGAAGACCCCATAGAGTTTTTGTTCACTCCAGTAAAAAGCCTCATTAACCAACGGGAAGTGGGGGGACACACGAAGAGCTTCATCCACGCCCTCAGGGCAGCGCTCCGCCAGGCCCCAGATGTTATACTCGTGGGGGAGATGCGCGATACGGAAACTATCAAGGCCGCTCTCACCGCCGCTGAAACAGGGCACCTAGTTTTTGGAACGCTCCACACCCGCTCGGCCGCAGAGACGGTAAGCCGTATTGTCGATGCGCTTCCGGCGGGCGACAAAGAGGTGGCCCGCCAACAGCTCGCCTCCTCGCTGTCCATGATCATTGCGCAGAAGCTCGTCCCCAACAAGGACAAAAGCAGGCTGGTTCTGGCCTACGAGCTGATGCTTAACAAAACGCCCTTTGCCCAGGCCATTCTTGGGTCGGAAAAGGAGGGAAACGTCTGGGCCAAGTTCTACGATGCGCTTAAGGCGAGCGCAAACGAGGGTATGCAAGCCATCGAGGACCACTTGGCCGAACTCGTTGCCGCAGGCGAAGTGGAGGAGGCGGTGGGAAGGGCCTACGCCAATCGAGTGGACATCTTCGAAAGAGAGCTACAGCGGCTAAGAGCATCAGGTCAAAGGTTCGCCTCCGCAGAAAAGGTAGAAGACACCTCTTTCCCGCTGAAGGAAAACCCTATTTCCAAGCTTTTAGGAGGTAAGTAGTGGACGTTTACCTTTTTCACCAAGGTGGTCTTCTTGTAGGGGGGAAAGGAAAGGAGAAGTGGTTTGACTACCCCGCAGAGGCTCTGACCCCCACAAAAGCGAATCTACGCCTCCTCAGACGAGCTATCCCCAGGGGTGCGAGTTCTTCCGCCCACAGAGTCTTTCTTTTTAACGAGTACTATTGGCTTTCAACGGACCTGAACGTATACACCGTAGCGGAGTCTCAGGCCAAGGACATCCTTTTTAGGAACTTTACCACAGATGAAGGGGCGAGGAGGCCCGTGGGCATAGTCTCTAAAACCACCTCTTTCTTTGTCGGTCGGGCCTTGGATGCGGAGGTCTTAGAGGTTGTTCAGAGCCTCTTTCCTAGAGCTTACGTGTATTCGGGTTCTCTCGCTCTTGGGGACTACTGGGTCAGCAAGCTTTTGCCTTCCACGGCTCAGGGAAACGAGGTCGGAGAAAAAAGGCTGGCCCTTCTCGCCGTGAAGGGAACCGGATTGGTTTACTACGGCCAGATAGGATTCTTAGAGTTGGTGACGGCTCTCCCCGCTTTGGGGCGACTTTCTCTCGAGAAAAGCGCCCAGGATGTTGCTCGTCTCAAGGAAGAGGTGATAGCCTCGCTGACCGAAACCCTTTCCTTGATAGCTGAAAGTCAGCCCAGGGGCATAGAGGTCTTCTTCCCCGAGACGGCGCAAGCTCTTGCCCGCATTGGACTGACGGTAGACTCTTCGGCCGTGCATGGCCCCTTACCCTCAGATTTTCGTGTCCCGCCAGAGTACGCCTATGCGAAGCCCACCGTTCTCATCTCGGGAAGAAGGGGACTTAACCCCGAGTACATCGTCGCCCTTCTGGGGGTCATCGCCTACGCTGGTTCTTTTGCGTACGAAAAATTGATTGAGGCGCAAATCTCCCGGGCAAATCAGGAACTCTCCGTTTTGGAGGCAAGGGCAGGTGAAATCAGAAGAAAGGAACAGCTTCTGAATAAGCTGAAAAGCGAAGTGTTTGTCTTGAAGCAATCCCTCCCTACTATTGACCTTCTCTCAAAAAGAGTTGTCTCCTTCCTTAATGTCTACGCTGAGCGGGTACCTCAAGACTACAAGGTGACGAGGTTAGAGTACACAGAGGGGAGCTTTAAAATCGCCCTTTCTTTCCAAGGAAGCCTGGATGGGCTCGTGAGAAGCCTTGCTTCTACTGGCGATGTGGAGATCGAGAACTACAAGAGGATAGGGGATAAGGTGGAGGTCAACTTAGTCTATAGGCCGAGGTAAGAGCATGATCGGCAACCCGCGAGCTAGAAGAGCGCAAAAACCCCCTACGGGTCTCGGAAAAAGGAGGACCCAAAGCTCTCCTTTGCTCTTCTTTCTCCTCGGCTTAGTTGGCCTAGCGGTAGGAGTGTCCCGGTATTTGGAGGTGGTGAACACCTTGTTGCCCAACCTCTCCGAGATCGAGGGAAGAATTCAGGAAATACGGGCGCTAGATGAAAGGGATATAGAGCTTCGGTACGCTTCTGCGCAGGAAGAGAAAAAGGAACTTCTGAGCAAGTTTTTCGCTCTTCTCCCCGCCAAGCCCACCCCAAAGGAAATCCTCCTTTCCCTAGAGGACCTCTCTAAAAAGGAGGGCCTATCGGACCTCCAGGTGGAGCCCATAACCCCCATTCCCGATATCGGCTTTCTGCCGCTACCGTCTTCTGAGCAAGACCCTTTCTCGTTTTTAGGGGCCTACGGTATCACCTTAGCGGGTAAGGGCTCCTTCTCCTCGGTATATAATTTCCTCTGGCAACTTTCCCGGAGGGGATTTATTCCCAGAGAGGTAAAATTGGTCCCCGAGGGAAAGGAGATCGCTCTTCAGGCGAGATTTGCTATCCTTTATAGAAGAGAGGTGGCCCCATGAGACAGGTTTTCTGGACGCTCTTCTTGGTTATAGGCTTTGCCCTCAGCGCTTCGCTCCCCGTGGTAAGCGCCGACTTCGGTCCTAACCCCGTACCCCTGGATGTGGCCATTAGGACTATAGCGGGCGGTGCAGGATACGGGGTAATCGTGCAGATGGAAAACCCGCCCAAGGTGGTGATCCGCAACTTCAAGCTCCCCTTGGACAGAGCCATGGAGTTGCTTTCCGCATTCTTCCCCAAAGAGTACAGCTACCAAATAGACCCTAAGCAGAAGATCGTGGTCGTTGGACCAAAGGATGGGCTTTCCGCCCTTACCTTAAAAGAGATTCCTCCGCCGCCTCCGCCACCTCTGCCGCCCCCTTCTACGCCAACAGAGAGCGCCTTTCCGGAGAAGGAAGAGGTGGTGGTCTTCACATACGAGATGCCCAAAGGGGTTGATCTATCGGGGCTTTCCAAGGTCTACCCGGATGTCACTATAGCGTCCACGACGCTCGAGGAGAACGCCCTCCTTATTCTTCGAGCGCCCGCCCGCCTCAAGCCTGAGGTGATAAGCCTCCTCGATTCTCTTAAGAAGGGGGCGACAACCAAAAGCTCTTCCCCGGAACCTGAGCAGGTCCTTATCTCTTACCCTCTACCGAAGGGGGTCTCCGAAAGCGCTTTAAAGGGCCTTCTGGATTCGCTCAAAGTAAAGGGATACGCCCTGCTCCCCGAGGTGGGCAAAGTCCTCTGCCACGACACCAAGGAGAGTTGCGCAAAAATAGGGGAAGCCCTTAGCTACCTGAGCCCGGAGGAGAGGAAAGCCCAGGTCTTCAGCTCGGTTTACCCTCTCTACCGGGCGGACCCGGAGGTGGTCGCCAAATCCTTAGAGCCTCTGCTCTCTCGATACCCAAACGCCTTTATAAAGGCGATCCCTACCCCCCCATCCCTGCTGGTTTCGGGGGAAGCCGACCTCCACAAGGAGATTTTTGCGCTCCTTGATGGACTAGACCCCTCTAGTTCGGTGAAGGAAGTTGTCCGGGTAACCTACAAACCCCGGTGGAAGTCAGCGCAGAAGCTCGCCTCAGAACTCGCTCTCTCCTACCCCGAACTCAATGTGGCGGTCTCTGATGAATCCCTGGTGGTCGTGGTGCCCAAAGAGGGCGAGGAGCGTCTAAGGAGCCTTCTAAAGGACCTGGATGTCCCCCTTAAACAGGTCATCTACAGGGTGGCCATATACGAGGTGAAAGAACAAGCGCTAAGAGATTTTGGCCTCAACTTACAAAGCCTTCTCGGTAAAGCGCTGGAAGCGGCCATTTCGGGTGGGGGTTTAAACCTGGGCCTTGTTCTTCCCCCCGAGGGCACCGACAAACTTTTCGCCGGACTCAAGGCTTCGCAAAGCGCCCTTCAAGGAAAATTCATCACCGATGTTTCCCTGGCTGTGCCTGAAGAGGGTGAGGGAAAGCTTCAAGACGGAGGTCGGCTCGTTCTTCTCCCCCCGCAGGGGCAGGGCCAGCAAGGGAGCGCATCCCCCCAGCAAGCGCAACAAGCCGGGGGTGCAAACTCCCCTATGGACATAGAGTGGGGGCTCATCCTGAAAGTCAAGACCTCCCGGGTGAGCGCAGGGGTGGTTTCGGCGGATGTCACCCTCGAGATCTCGGAAAAACCCATTGTCTCCACAGGGGCTGGGAACATCGGAAGCGTCGAGTACCCCAAGCGAAGCGTCCAAGGAAGTTACATTCTGCCGATAGGCGGAACTCTCCTCATGGGATGGGTTCTCAGGGACAGTAGCACGGAAAGTCGCGGAGGAGTCCCCGTCCTTTCGGATATCCCTGTTCTCGGAGCGCTTTTTGGCAGTTCCCGCACCGACAAGGGGGGGCAGAGGCTCATTATCCTGATCTCCCCGATGAGTGTGGAAGCCCCTGTCACGGGCGATGCCGACTTCCGTTCTCGTTACGTTGTCACATCCGAGCCTTTGCGAGAGAGAAAGGCCCCACTCTCAGAAGGGGCTCGTACCGGAGGGGCAGAAAACCTAGGCCTTCCGCTTCCGGAAACCACACCGCCTCCTTTCCCCGAGACCAAAAGCGTTCTTCCTCTCCCAAAAACGACCGAAGACTTGACCTTCAAAGCGGGAAAGGACTACCTCTATGCGGTCTTCCCCGGACGAGATGGGGTAGAGGGGATTTACCCAGTACTAGAAGGAGGCTACCTCTCGAAAAATCTTTACCTAGGGGCGGTAGGGAGTATGGTTTTCTTCCGTCCTTACGCTGGGGCTAGCGCCTATCTGATGCAGGCAAAAGGGAAGTGGTACCTTCTGAAGCGGGGGGAGTGAATGGCGATCTACCAAATAATGGCGACCTCTAGTAGCGGGGAAGAGGTGGAGTTCTACCTAAGCGCCCCTAGTCTTGACCTCGCCCTGGAGAGGGTTCAGGAGAGCGGCTACGACCCCATTCTGATAAGACCTATACGCTCTTTCGCCACTCCCCAAAAATCCCCTTTGGATGCGAGAAACCTCTCGCTTTTCTTTAAGATGCTGGGCTCGCTTCTTTCTGCGGGGGTCCCCCTGTCGAGCGCCCTGAGGACGCTCGCCGACCAATTCGCCCCTCCGCTTTCCCTCAGGATCGTAGAGGCCCTGAACGACATCGCTTCGGGGGTAAGCCGCTTTGCGGATAGCCTAGAACGTCAGGGCGGTTTCCCCCCTCAAGTTATAGGTGCCCTCAAAGCCGCCGAAGAAGTTGGAAACCTGGATAAGGTCGCAAAGCAGATAGGGGAGGCTCTGGGCAAGTCCGCTTACTTCCGCTCTCTCGCCATATCGGCATCCATCTACCCGATCGTAATCCTCTCTTTCGCTATTCTTTTGACCCTCGGCATGGTTGTGTTCATAGTACCCGCCATGCTCTCTCCGATTTTGGAACTCGGTGGAAGTGTACCTCTTCCCACAAAGATACTCCTCTCTCTTTCGAAGTTCATCCTATCCCCCATAGGCCTTTTCGCCCTCCTAGGAGGAGTTCTCGCCCTTTACTTGTACGCTCGGTGGGCTATACGCACTCCCGAGGTTAGGAAAAAGCTGGAGGAGTTGATCTTACGGGCCCCCGTGTTCGGTCCGCTTGTGGGTTATTCCCAGATGATCTCTTTCTTAAGGGTTTTGACGTTAACGCTTTCCAGCGGGCTGGTACTTTCTCGTGCGTTGTCTTTGGCCAAAGAAGCTGTTTCTCTTCTTATCTACAAAGAGGGAGTGGAGAGGCTGTACACCTCGGTGGAGAACGGTATCCCCCTTAATGTGGCCATGGAAAGGGAGCCCAAGCTGTGGCCCGCCATGGTGGTGGGAGCCACGACCATCGGCTTGGAAAGCGGACACCTGGCTCCCATGCTGAGCGAGGTGAGGGAGGTGTACGAAGAAAATTACGAGGCTGCCATGAGAGGGTTGAGTTCCGCATTGGAACCGATCCTCCTCATCGTTGTGGGAGGGCTAGTAGGAGGGATTATGCTGGCCATTCTCCTGCCTTACTTCTCCCTCATCAACGCCCTCGGAGGAGGTGCCCAGTGATAAAGGGCGCTCCTCAAAAACACCTCCTGAGGACAGACGATGCTGTTGTTCACCAACCGTTTCTCTACCGTCTTATAAGCGCCGCCTGGGGTGTGCCAGCGTTGCGCACAAGGGGTTGAGATGAAAAAGAAACTGCCTCAGTTTTCTTCCTTCCTCAACCCTAACAAGGTTTTTGCGAAGCTACTAGAGAAGCTCCCGCCTAGGGAAACGCCCTCAAGGGGGGAGTTCTTAAAAGGCCTAAAAGACCGCAGGCTCCTCCTTGCCCTTGTTTTCCTCGTGGGGGCGGCTCTCTTTCTTCTAAAGGGGGTTTTGGTGCAACCAACGGAACCAGAAACGCAACCCCCTCCACCACCTCCTCCTCAACAAACAGTTACCGAACCCCCAACGATAGCGGCATCTCCTTCTCCGCTAACTCTACCTTCTTCTCCCGCAAGCCCACCGCAGGATGCCTCCCCTCCAAGGCCACCAATGCCTCAAAACCAAATGTCTGAACCTGCGCAACAAGAGAAACCAGAGCCAGCATCCCCACCAAAGGTAGAACGCTCAGAGGCCCCAAAAGTCCCCAGGGACCCTTTCTTTTACCCACAAAAAGCTGAAGAAAGGTCCTCCAGAACCTTGTCTTCCTCACCAAGCTCCCTATCTCCTTCCAGCCTACCCCCACCCCCTCTCCCCAACCCGCCCTCTCTAGAAAGGCTCCCCTCGCCTCCGTCTTCGCTGACCCCACCTCCGCCACCAGGTCAGAGCGGCCTCCCCCGGACCCAAAAAGCTCCACCGCCTCCCCAGCCCAGAGTTGTAGGAGTGGCTTTTGGAGAAAAGGCGCTAGCGGTCCTTTCCTTTCCTGAGGAAGGGGAGGTTCCCCTGTTTGTCGGAGAGGTCTATAAGGGGTGGAAGGTGATCGGGATAGAAAGGCGACCGAATGTGGTTCTGATTAAGGTGAAGACCCCTAACGGAAAAGAGATTCTTCTGAAGCACTACTGAGGTTTTTGCTACCCCGGGCTTTTCTAAAGATGGGCCCGATGGGCTTAGTCCCCCCGGAGGTTTGCAAACTTCCCTTTTAGGAGCTTTAAGGCTTGCTTCTCAAGCTCTCTCACTCTCCCTGGGGTCACCCGCAAGCGCCAAGCGATTTCCTCGCTATCCATAGGTTTTACCCCCAGAAGGCCATACTTGGCTGCGACAACAAAGGCCAGACGAGGGTCGAGTTCCCGGAGGGCTTGGGCTACCCGCTCCGCCTCTAGGGCCATTTCTCCCCACTCCTCCGGGGAAGTGTTTGTGGCAGGGATGGTCTTCCCTAATGGTTCTTCCTCTTCCCCAATGGAAGCGTCGAGAGAAAGGTTGGGTTGATACTCGCTCCCGCGCATGGGGCCGGGAAGCATGGAGGAGATCCCTCTCTGAACGGCGTAGCGGATGCGCCAAACGGCGTAAGTGGAAAGCTTCACGTCTCGCTCCAGATCGAACCTCTCTATGGCCTCGATAAGCCCAAGGACTCCTTCTTGAGCGAGGTCCTGAAGAGGCATTCTGTGCTGAAGCGCATACTTTTGGGCCACGGAGAGGACAAGGCGAATGTTGGAAAGAATGAGGGTAGCCCGGGCTTCCCGCATCCTTTCCACAAAGGGGGTTAGCGGATCTTGGACTAGGGGATGGGGAGCTTGATTTTCGATGAATTGAACCACATCCCCCTCAGGTAAGCCATATTTTTGCGATAGTTTTTGTAGCGCCCTCTTCCCCGCCTTGATCACGAGAAGTAGTTCTCTCTCCTCGTCCCGGGAAAGAAGTCTATCCTGGGCGATCTTGCCTACTTCAAGGGATAAAAACCCCAGGGAAGACCTTAAGACTTCCTCAGACACGCCTTCCTCTACTCCCATTTCCTCTGAGGAGAGTTCTTCCGTCTCCTCTATGGGGCCTTCCAGGAAAGAAGCACCTTCTTCTATATCTCTTTTCCGGCGGGGCATTCTGACCTCCCTAATTGGCACGTACCTCCTCTTCTAGTTCCCTTTTTTTGGCGATTTCGCTTAACCTCCTGTAAACCTGGCGTAGTTTTTCAAGGTCCGCCTCTGTGTTCCCAGGGTCGCCCACCTTGTAGCTGTATTCTAGTAGAACCCCGATAGCTTCTTTTCCTTTGCCCGCTCGCTTTAGGCTTTCCACCATCTTGGCTACAAGTGCGTCGCCCCTCTGTAGGCGCTCCGCAAGATCGTCTGGAGTCGGGGAAGCTCCTTTTAAGTGGGAACCTTCTTTGCTTTCCTCTTCGGGCTCCGCTTCATCGTGGAGCTTTGGCGCATTGCCCACGCCAATCCCAAACTTCTCGGCCGCCCTTTGAAAGGCCTTGGCGTAAGCCTCTTCTGCGTTCTTGCCCGAGCCCACGTCCCTATGCGTGGCCCCAAGGATCTTCAGAGTGCACTCTATTTCCACGAGCCGGTCCCCGTTGGGAAGCCTTTCGCTGTAAAGGAAGCGGTATTCCTCTTCCCAACCGTCCACGCCTAAAACCTGGTTGAGCCTCTGTATTAAGGCCTCACGCCCTGGCATTCCTAAGTGCCCCTTAACCAAGTCCCCCTTGGAGAACGGTGCCCTTAGTTCAGCCCACGCCCTCTCCTTCTCCTTCACGCCTTTTATTTTACCCTTGATTGGATTTCGCAGGGGGTAGCTTGCCCCCCTTCGTCCAGCGTAAACGCCCTCGGATTTATCCGGGGAGGGGATGCTTGACATCAGGCTACTTGACACCAGGTCCCCAAGTCCGCTATAATCACAGTAGCCAAACCCGGGAGGTTTGGCGGTACTTACCAAAGTACCTCCTTTCCCATCAGTCCCCCCCAATGCGGGGGGATTGGTGGTTATAGATATGGGAGAATGCCGAGGGGAAAGGAAACCTAAGGCAAAAGGGCACCGGTTACCTCGATATCCACTCGCCTTTACAAGAAAGAGGGGTGTGCGGGGCCATCTTACCCTCCATCCCAACGGGAGATGTAGACTCCCCCGGATTTAGAGGGAGAGGGGGTTGCTGACCAGAACCAAAGGGCTACTCGGGTATGCGAATAAAGTAGTGTATTCTGAGAGTCCCTCGGTCCATAAGGGGAGCCCACTCGTAGTACCGCCCGTTATACCTAAAGACCAACTTGGCGAATAGGTAGCTCATTCCCTCATCGGAGATTTTTACGTAGTGATCCTTGTTCCACACCCAGGTCCCGGGAATAGAAAAAGCTGGTGCGCCCTTTGAGATAAAGCCCATAAACACTTTTTCTCCTGGAAGGGCGTAAGGGAAGTCCTTCCAAGCGTCCTGCGTCTTCCTTGCGCTCAACACGTTTCTCATTTTACCTCCTTGTAGGCGATTAGTTTTAGTCTGGCACCAAACGAAGGTAGATCCTTCTTCTCCGCATTGTAAACCTCTATGTACCCCTGGTACGGAAAGAGGGGGCGAACGGTACAAGGCTTTTCGCAAAAAAAGCTTTCCAGGACAACGCCGCTTGGGCTGAGAATGACAAGGCCAGTATAAGGGGGAGTGAGTCGTTGCCCCCAATCCCCTGGAATCTCTAGGTAGACAAACCTAGATAAACGCTTTTCCTTGCTTAGAGAAGCGTACCGGTGGTAGTTTTTCTGGGTCATGAGTAAAGCCTCTATTTTCAAGGACTTTGCGCCGCTTGGACGTGGAGAAACGATCTCGAAAACTCCAACCCGCCCCTCGTTATCCTGGAGGCCGTAGGCCTCCATGGTGGCGAGCTTGCGCATGCGCTCTACCTTGATAGCGTTGAGCACCCCAAAGAGAACCAGGCCGATGAGAAACAGGGCGAGGAAGACCCTCCAAGGATTCATCCCCTATATAATAGGGCAAGCGCCCTAAGGCTTCCGGGAGTAAGAAGGTCGTTGTAAAATAGGCGAAGGGCGAAGGGATAAAACCCGAGCTCCAAAAGAAAAGGACAGGAGAGACCTTGAGGAGGAAAGGAGCATGAAAAAGCTTGTTTACCTTGCGGTGGCGGTTGCTGGTGTCTTTATCTTAGGCGCATACGGGCAAAAAGCGCCAAAAGACCTCCCCAAAGGACACTGGGCCTACGATGCCGTTATGTACCTTCTGGAGAAGGGGTACTTGGTAGGGTACCCGGATGGGACTATCCGGGGGGACCAGCCTCTGACCAGGTACGAGCTGGCTCTGGTCCTCTATAGGCTCCTCATGAGCAACCCCGCTCTCCTTTTGCAGGCATCGCCCCAGGACTACAACGTGTTGCGAGGGCTCCTGGAGGAGTTCCGTAACGAGATGGGGACCATCGATCAAGAAAAAGCTGGCGATGGGGGAGGAGAGAAAGAGGGAGGAGCGGACCTGTCTTCGGTCTTACGGGAGCTTTCAAATCAGGTAGAGGAGTTAGCCCAGAAGCTGGATGAAAAGTTGCCCCTTCTTCCCGACCCCACGGCTTTCGCCGACCTCGCCGCTGTGGTGCTCGACCTTAAGGGGAGGGTAGAGGACCTCCTCCAGGGGGTTCTGCCCCCAAGGCTTCTCCAAGCGGTGGCCAACGCCGCTTCCCAAGCGGTGGAACCTAAGCTTAGAAGCCTAGAAAGCAGGTTTTTAGCCTTAGAACGTGAGGTGGCCTCCCTCAAAGAGGGTCTGGATAAGGTCGCCCAAGAGGCTAAGGCTACGCGAGACATGGCCCAGAAGGGTTACCAAGAAGCCGTTCGCCAGGCGGATGAACTGAGGAAAAGCATTCCCCGCCAAGAGTTTGGCCTGCAGGTCGGTTACGCCTTGGGAGCCCTAGAACCTCGTGTCCCCGATGGGTTCTACGCCGCCACTTACTACGGGTCTTATCTTCCTGAGGAGAACTTGAGTTACCGCCTCGTCCTCGGACAAGCTTCGGGAACTCTCTATGCGGGGGCGGTTCTAAGGCTAGGAGAAGACCCGACTGGAGCTTTCGGGACAAAGGTCCAGGCCATCGCTTCGGTGAACGGGGGCTTCGGGGCTGGGGTGGTTGCAGCTGGTTCCCTTGGTTCTGGGGCCTTCGGGCTTGAAGCGGGGTTCCAGACTTCTTCCTTCCCCAAAGGGGTCCTGTCCGATCTGAACGGAGGCAGGCTCTGGGTGCGGGGAGACGTGGGCGACATCCGCCTCCAGGCGGAGGGGCGCTATGGTGTAACTGCTCCGGGTGCGGATGTGCCAGGTGCCATCGCAACCCCTGTTGAGGGCGCATCGTGCTCCCGCACCCTTCTCCAGGGGAAAGGGGCTGTTCAAATCCCCTTTTTGGGCTTCGCCCTCCTAGGGATGGGAGCCTACCATTCAGAAACCCCCGCCAACGCCACATGCACCGAACCGCCCATCACCTTGAGTAGCTACGAAGTGGGCCTCGCTCACCTAGCCGACAGCCCCCAGGCCTTAGTCCCCAACCTCTACCTGTACGCTTATTACGGGGGGTACAACGGAGAAGTGGGTGGTAGCCCCATTGAACTCAGCTACTTTGGGGGCCGGGGGAGTTACAGCTTCACCTTTGGACAAGCGCTCGCCCTTCTCGTGGGAGGGGAATACAAGAGCCTCAGCCCCTCAGGAGCCCAAGCTTCCCTCAAGGAGGCTTACCGTATGGGGGTTTATCCCTACGGGAACGCCACCTACATAGCGGGCAAAGCTAGGGGAGTGGTCAACCCCTCGGGAGACCTCCGCTTTTCCATCGAGGCCTCTTACGAGCGCATTACGTCTCTGCTTACTTCCGTCAACTTGACCTTCGCCCCCGGGTTGGAGTTGGCCGCTCAAGACCTCGCCTTCGCCCTTAGGTTCCAGTACGCCCTCTTGGGCAACTGGAACCCCTTCCTCCCAAACCCTCAGGCGCCAATAGGAAGGGGAGATGCCCTCGCTCTCGCCGTCGAGGGCAAGGGGTATGGGTTCTCTATAACTGGCTCTCTTTACCTCTCGCCCACGGTCAATGCGAGGCTCTTGGCTTCCTACGGTCTGCGTTGGTGAGCGGATCAGGGCCTGAAGGGAATCCTATCCGCTATTAGGTGTCCCCACTGGGATAGGTAGTAGCCCAAAAGGGCGGGAAAGGCGTGGGGGGAGAAGGCCTCCCACGCTTTTCCCCAGTCAATGCCAACGAGCAAGCCAACCGCAACAACAAGGCTTAGAAAATAGAGAAGGCGGACCAGGGGACCCAGCAGGTAGCTGTGGGAAATGCCCCTATGCGAGTGCAGGAGGCCGTAAGGCACCCAGAGAATGCCTAAAGGGCCCCACTTTCGCACCGGTCCAATGCCTCTGTCCGCTAGGTCTAGGTCTGGACTTAGGAGGACTGTGCCTACGAAGTACGAAGCGGCGAAACCCAGAAAAGAGGGATCCTCCACGAGTTTGACGGGTTTTTCTCCCGATAAGGCCGTGTAGAGCCCTAACCCCCCTAAGAAGAGGCCAGCGTTAAACAAGATATGGCTTCTCCCGTCCACGCCATTATTTTAGAGGAGCTTGTAGGGCGGGAAGCCTTAGAAAGAGGCGAAGAAGCGTCTTCCCTCTTCCTCACGGCGGGGCCAACTAATGAAGGGGCAAGACGCAACATCATCGCCGAATTTGACCTTTTAAAACGAGCTTCTCCCCGTAACCGTTCACAACGGTAGTGGGGTGGGGTAGTATAAATACGTGCCGGAGTGGGTTGCGCTATTTGTAGAGGTACCCACAGCAATATCCGGTAAAGGGCTTTCTCGCTCGGAGAACCCGCCTTATTCTTGCTGTGGCCGCATTCTCAAGGGGGCGTTATGGATGTCACCGAGCCTCTAGCTAAACTCATTTCCTCCATTGTTCTTAGCATTGCCCAGAGCTTCTTCGATTTCTTCAACGTTGAGGCCCTTCTCGCCGTAATCCGAAATATAGGCGAGACTCTGGGGGTGGCCGACCTTTACATCCACGGATATCGCATTCCGCTTTTTGTTTCGGCTTTGGCCTCGTTCCTTTTCGTCCTCAACCTACTTTATCACGTTTACCTAGGGATGCAAGGGGGGATGAGCTGGACCCGCATCCTCACCCGCATGTCTTTTACCGCCATAGTCTTAGCTCTCTTTCTTACCCCCGGAGCTCCATGCAAACAAGGAGAAGGCGGCTTTCCGTGCACCCCAGAAGGCAAGGTGCAGTTTCAGGTTCTCCCCAAAGAGACCATCAAGGTCGAGAAAGGTAGCGGGTACGAGGTAATAACAGAAAACGGGAAGGTGCTTCTCGTTCCTAAAATCGACACCTCGACCATAAGCCTCGAACTGCCCGAGAGAAAAGTCTTCTACTTTGAGACCGACTTCCCCGGGGGACTTGGCACCAAAGCCCTCCTCTCCCTCCTAGACCTCACCGCCTCCACGGGGCAGAGGCTTTTCTACGCTGAGGTGTACCGCTACCAAGAGGCCATCAACTCCGCAAGAGAAGGGCTATTTAAGTTGACCACGTTAATCTTCCAAACCCAAATGACGGCATCCATCATCAAGCAAGCCGTCATCTCGGGGCTAGCGGGAGCAATCCCCGGAGGAGGCCTCAAGAAGGGGGTAGGGAAGGACGCAGGGAGTCTGCTGAAAAGACTCTTCAAGGACAAAAAGGCACCCGCTTTCCTGCAGGGGGCGCTTGTGGCTTTCGGAGGAACGGTGGACAGCGCCAGGCTGGCCATCACCAGGGCCCTCTTCTCCTTCGCCGAGATCCTAGCGGCCCTCCCCTTCGCCCTCATCGCCATCTTCTCCTTAACCTTTTGGAGTTTCGTTTTCGCAGGTAAGTTCGCCATTTACGCCTTTCCCCTGTTTGTCTCTATTGCGCCCCTTTTCCCCAAAGCGGTCCAGGCTTTCGCCAAGCGGATGGTCTTCCTTATCGTTTTCCCCTTTCTCCTGGGGGCGGTTTTCGCTGTCTCTGCGAAGCTTCTTTTCGTGGCCAGCCTGGATAAGCTTTTCGCCGATTTAAAAGAGGTCAAAGCCGACGTGGAGAAGCTTGAGATATACAAGGATTCAGGCATGGGTATAGCGGCGGTCGTGGCCATGGAGGTTTCTAGAAAGCAACTCCTGAACACTTACGGTTGCTTAACGAAAAAGACCCCCTCTGGCGTGAGTTGCTACGGGATGGACGGGCTTCTCGATCTGGACCCCACGGCGAGCCCTGACGATTTCGCATACCGAGTGGCCGTGGCCTTTTCCGGCGGGGCGGAAGACCCAAAGGGAGTTTGGGGGTGGACGAGAGATACTACCAAGCTAAAGCTGGTTACGGGGGAAGACGGAAGCGAATACCTCCTACCCGAGCGCCTCTACATACCCGTCGTCTTGCAAAAGAACAACGAGGTTTACCCCCTTCCTCTGTCTACATTGACCAGGGGACAAAATGTCGCCGCTCCTCGCTCGTTGGAAGAGTTTGTGAGCGATAAAAAGGCCATGGACGAGGATTCCGTTTCGGTGTTTAGCGAACCCGTAATGTCGTCCTACTTCACCAGGCTGGCATCGAGGGTATTAGCCGAAAAAGACCTGAGTAAGAAAAGGAAGCTCGCAGAGGTCCTGAAGGGGGAATTGGAGGCTTTCACCAAGGACCTCGGGGTCAAACTGAACAGCCTTTCCGTAGCCCCCGAAAAGGGAAGCTCTCTGATGGACGATGCCAGGACGATTTTTGGAGAAGGAATACGGTGGGAGATAGGTTTTCCCTACACCCCAGAGGAAGTGCTAAAAGCCCTAGAGGGGATAGACGGAAAGTCCTTGTTCTACCTCTCGGAGGGGGCGATAAAGGACGGAAAGCCCTTGTTAGAAAGGGTCATGAGCGAACTTCCCGATGTCGCCCGTAGCATATGGGGAGACCCGAACAAGGAAGAGCGTTACTCCCTATTCGCCTCATCTAAGCTAAAGGCCTTCCTGCAAGGGGGCGACTTCCCCCTAGCCTCTCCTTTTAACCTAAAGGTTTATGGGCAAGGCTTGCCCTTCGCTCCCAGGGGTCAGCGACTTGGGGCCCCTACTGAGATCCACAGGTACTTCATTGATTTCTACCTGGAAATGTCAAAGCAGTACAACCGCCCCAAGGAAGAGCAAGCGCCCGTAAGGGCTGTGACCATGTTGCCGGGGCAAAAATACGACCCCGAATACCAGAAAAAAGTCGGTATCACCTATCACCGGGGGGTGGACCTCTGGATTGTCGGCCCAAATGGACCAGATAGGGCCCCCGTTTATTGGCCGTTTACCACGGCGATAGTGAGGGAAGCGGGGTACTCCGATAGTTACGGAAACCGTGTTGTAGCGAAGGTTATCCCCAATAGTGGAGCCGCTTGCGAAGTCATCCTGGCTCACTTCAACAGCATCCACGAAAACATAAAGCCGGGTACGGTCCTCGAACCCGGAGTTCTCGTAGGCTGGCAAGGCGGAACCCCTTGGGAGGACCCGGTTAGAAGGGCGGGATACAAATTCCGGCCGCACCTCCATTTAGAGCCCGTGTGTGACCGAACGAAACCTGACGAAGCTGTGCGCACCGACCCAAGCGCTTTCTATGGACTCATTTACCAATGGATACCCCCGCATGCGACTGGAGCGAGAACAAAACTGAACCCTGACTTCTATCCGGTCCTCGGTGAGGCCCACCCCTACAAGATGGACCCAAGCCGGATGGCCCCCTTCGCCCCCTACCTGTACATGGATGCGCTCTACATGATGGAGTCCGTCGCCGTGAGCAATATCGATAAGGTCATCCAGATGGCGAGCAAGAAGGGGGCGCTCCTCTTCTTCTTCCTGGTAGCCGCTGTCCTCGCCCTCGTTGTGTCTAGGGCCACGGCCCAAGCCATAGACGGCCTCGTGGAGGTTGTCGGCTCAAGGACCTGGTCGCAGATAGGCGGAGAACTGGCGGGACACGTAGTCCTGGCCCAAGCCTATCTCGTCCCCACCCAACGGCTAACTCAGGTGAAGCCCTTAAAGACGGCCGGGCTTCCCCCCGTATACGCCCCCTCTTTGACGGTGCCAAAGGTATCTCCCACTTTTTCCTTAGAGAAGGGAGACCTCGAAGGGCTAAAAGAGGGAATAAGCGAAGAGGAGTTCCTGAAAACGGTATTTGGAGAGGGCGCTCACTACACCGAGCGCATAAACGCTGTCACCGAAGCCCTGGCTAAAAAGGAGGGCCTCAGGAACGACTGGTGGACTGAGTGGCTTTACGGAAAAGAGCCTCTCCCGCCAGGCCTGGAAAAAGAATATTTGGCCTGGGTAGAAGAGATGAAAGAGATCGCCCAGGAAGAGGCGACGAAGAGGGGGGGAGAGGGGGGAAGGAGCGATGTAAAAAATACCTCTACGGAGGCCCTCAAAGAGATCGGCCCACTCGTGTCTAAGCTTCTGGAGAAGCTCGCCCTCACGGTACGAGGGGCGATCCATGGGGTTTTCTCCTTGGGGGGTAGCTCTTCGCCCATCTTGGTAGTCGCATCTGCTATGGAGGGGAGCGAGAACCTCGCCCATAGCGTGGAAGAGCTTTATAAAACCGGCCCCCACGCCTTCCTCCCGGGGTCTTGGAAGAGAGAGAGGATCAAGGCCTACCAAGGAGGAGAGGCCTTGGCGAGGCTAAAGGAGGTAAAGACTTCTTGGAAAAAAGTGCCCCCCATCGTGGAGCGTCTCCTGGAACTCTACGAAGAGAAGAAGGGAGAAGCGTTGCAGAAGTCCTCCTCCTTGACCCTCGTGGAGGCTAGGCTCCCAGGAGTTCCTCCTGTCTTTGTGCTTGCAGACGATTTAGAGGGCTTTCTCAAGAAAGCCCAAAGCGAAGGCATCAGGGAAAGCCTGAAGGAGTGGCTGGACAAGACAGAGAGCCTAAGACGTACCATCGAGAACTTCACCAGTTCGTCAGCCGATGGCAAAGATCCTCTCCACCAGAAGCTTCTTCTCGCCCTAAACCTCGCTCGTTACTCCGAACCAGCTGAGTTCGAGAAGACCCTTCAAAAGCATATCCAAAATAGCCAGCAACCTATTCCAAAGAGGATTCGTGAACTCTTTAGCGAGGCGGGGAAGGTTCCTGGAGCCTTCGCTTTGAGGGGAAGCTTAGAAAGGTCCCTTGGTCCCGCAGCTGACAAGGTCTTGAAGGCTCTTCCCACGGCGAGCGCTCTCGCCATGAACCCATCGGAGTTCAAGGATTGGCTTGATAGGAGAGCGAAAGAGCGAATCAAGGAGAGGCTAGACGGAAGTCCCAGGAAGAAGTCGAGCCTTAGGGAAAAACAGGGGGGGCTCTCTCCCATACCCGAAAATGAAGATGGGGGACTAGACGGAGGCCCCAAGAGGAATTTGGGCCTTAGGGAAAAACTGAGGAGGCTCGCTCCCATACCTGAAAATGAAGGCAGGAGGGTGGCCCTAGAAAAAGAGATTAAGGGCCTCGAGGAGGCCCTAAAGAAGGAGAGAGGGTTCTACTACCACCAGGGTTATTTGTCGGCGCTGGGGGAAGCAATCAAGGACATAGAGAAGTTCTGGGACGAGTACGAGGGTTTAACCCCTGGGCAAAAGGAGGTGTTCCGCAACGCCATCGCCGAAGCGCTTGAAGAGCTGTTGGCGAAAGAAGTCAGTCTTCCGACTTCTGTGAAGATTGACAACAAGTTTATCGAGGCGATAAGGTCTGGAAGGGCCTTTGAGGAGCTCGGTGCCCGCCTTAAGGAGGTGAGGGAAGCTTATCGGGAGTACAAGGCCGCCTTCGAGAAAGTGGAGAAGAGGTTCTACCTGCTAAGGCGGACCCCCCTAAACTTCGCCCTTCCCACCTTCGCTGAGGGAAGAGCAGAAAAGAGCGAAAAAGAGGGAGAGCTGGGCTAGTTCATCACCAAAAGCTTGTCGGGAGGTCTTTGTGAGCGGAGGCGGAAAAGAAAAGGGTAGAATCGCAGAGGGAAGGAGTATGCGGAAAGCGCTCGCTTTTCTCGCTTTTCTCGCAGTTTTCACCTTCTCTCTTTCCTTGGGTAATGACGTAGAGCCCTCTAAAAAACCTTCCGCCCCGCAGACGGAAGGCGTGACGAGCTTTAGAGAAGGCTCTCCGAAGCAAAAAGAGTTGGACTACCGGTATTACGGCCCCACTTTTGAACACATTTCTCCTCGGCTAGGTATCTACACCTCACCTAAAGGCGGGATCCCCGTTCCCCTCCTCCCCTATGGGGTTTTTTCTAGAAAAGATACAGAAATTTCCAAGCTTGTGGACTACGACTGCTTGACCTACGATCCAGACTTTGCCGAACAACTCAGAAAGAGCGACCCCAAGCGCTACTATTTCCTCCCTGAGAATCCTCGAGGAGAAAGACGTGCGCAAGAAAAGGACAATTTCTGCGCCCAAACCACTTTCTACCTCCCCATGTCTTCCCTGAAGGCCACCCAACACGTGGCCCGAGAACTCCGGCAAGCCTGGATGCGCTTTGAGGAGCGCACCTTCTTCAACCTTTACGTTCGCCTCAACACCCCTTGGTCAAGAATCCTCTACTGCGACACCTCTATAATGAACACCCTGTCTAGCAACCTGTACAGCGCATTCGGCTTCGGTGACGGGACCGCCCCCATCCCCCCAGCCATCAACCACGTACCCGAGGAACTCCTACCAGAGGCCCTCGGAGCGGACCTTTACAACAAGGTCCTCGACTTCGCCTCCCCCTACAAGCTGGAAGTGAAGGACTGGGTAAAGAACAACCTGGGTGTAGACGTAGACAGCTTTTACCCCGGGTACGGTATCCCCGAGAACACCCCGAACCGAACCGCCGCCTCTAAGGGAAAGTTTCGCTCCACTTACTACCTCCCTTTTTTGCCGCCTCCTTGGTTGAGGCAAGACGATTACTGCGAGGATTTCAATTGGCTTCCCATCTTCTACATCCCCGCCCTGAAGATCACGTTTTACGGAATAGAGATATGGAAAAGCGATGGCTACCCCGATATCCCCTTATGGTACGACTCTGGTGAAGCGGAGTACAGGGTTAGGCAAACCCTGGAAAAAATGTACAGGGTTTACTACCCGGAGTACTTGGTGGAGAGCTTAAGCTACGCCTTACCCTTCGTGAGCGCCGTGCAAGGAAAGTCTGATGACCGGAGGGCCCAGTACGAAAAGCGGCTAGAGGACTATAAAGACCGGGCGAGAGGGGCACTTGATGGCGTTTCGCAAAGCGCTTCCTCCGGAAACTGGGGTTCTGTGGCCCAAACATTGATGGATGTTTTCGAGGGGCAAGGCCTCTACTTCCCCACCCCTTGGCAACTCCCCCTCTTGGGCGGAGGGGCAGCCGTCACCCCCGTTTACGAGTACATCTACCCAGACCCCATCCGGTCCAGCGTGGACCTCTATGCGATATTCGATGCGATAGGCATCCTCTCCAAGTCCAAGGACTTCACCGATCTAGAGCGCCTCGCCCTCTTCCTTTACTACTTAAAGCCCACCCTCGAGTACCTAGACCTTCCCATATTTCCTTGGCTCCCCAACTCGCCCAAAGCGGGAGACCTCCTCAGGCCTGTGGGGGAGGCGGGTTTTCAAGTGGCGAGAGCCCTGGCGGACGCAACCGTGCAGACTACGCTGAGCGCCTTGGATGGTGCCGCAAAACAAGCCTTTGGAGAGGAAAAGGGCATCTTGTTTAGCGCCGCCGTCAGGGTGCTCTTAGGCGACATCGCCGAACTCTTCAAGAGCACCTCCCCGAAGATGGCCGTGAGCCTGGCCCTAGAGATACTCAGGCGGATCGACGCTACGGCCGAAGCCTTTGGTGGGGGGAGGAACTGGTGGGTTAAGGACAAAAACATCGCCCACGTGGTGGCTCCAGGCATCTTCCGCTTCGAGGAACTAAAACGGGTCTTCCCCACATCCAACCCCTTCCTTCAGTATGCGTTCGGTTACACTACGCTCTTCGTTGTCTGGGACGAAGTGGCGGGAGGGATTTTGCCCGACCCCTTCGCCGAGTGGACCAACCCCATGGAGTACGCCATAGCCGCCCTCTCGCGGCTCGTTGGCTTCTGGCACCTTCCCTTTATCATCAACGTCACGTTCACCGGGATCGCCGTATACCCTGACATCCCGAGGTTCTTGCCGATCGCTCCGTACTGGGTCCCCTATGTGGTGGATCGGATCGCTTGGGGGTGGGTGAACGTCCCCGAAGGCTACCCTATTCCCTATGCGAAGGGCATTGCCGGGGCCCTTCTCCCATCTCTTTCGGGGACCGACCGCGCCACCCAAACCGCTTCCCTTGGAGTGAACTCCGCCTCCGTAAATGCACCACTAGTCCTAGAACTCTACAAGAGGATGCTTTTCCCCGAAAAGGTACTGGGAGGGCCATGAAAATGGGCAAGTTCATTGTCTTGCTACTAACCCTTGTCCTCACTCTTCTGACGACCACCGCTAGCGGCAACTCCAATAGCGATCCCGACGAGCTAAAGCGAAGGAGCATAGAGGAATATTTCAACTGCGATAGTAGTAGCGGAAGCGCCACAGGTAGCGGAGGCGGATGTGAGATCGCCAACGCAATCCTCAAAATCTTCGAGGATGCTGGGGGTTGGTCTTGCCAATCGGGAAACATCTACGAAGACCCTACCAGGCCCACCTTCAACCCTCAAGGGTTCTACCAGGTCCTAAGGATCGTGGGCAAGGCCTTGTGCATAGCACAAATTACCTGTATCCTAGATCAGCTCGCCGACAACATTTTGCCCGCCCCCGTAACGTGGACAGACATAAACAGGGTCGTGAGCGTAGCTAGGGGAGAGATCGTCTACTTTGGCAGGTGGTACTACCTCCCCGAGATCCTCAACGCTTTGGCGCTGAACTACCGCACGCAAGACGGACGTTGGCCTCGCCCTTATTCACCCCCCCAAGTTGTTCTCCCACCCTCCAACGGTGGGGACAGCCCCCCGCCAAACACACAAGTCCCCCTGCAACCTAAGGCCTACCTCATAACGGCAAGCGAAGACCGAGAGCACCTGAGGCTTTACGTCATCAACCTTCCTGAAGTCGCCGAAGCGCTTGAGGAGAAGGTGGAGGAGTACATCAAGTCCATTGAAAGAGAGGCCCAGGCTAAGGGTGTCCCTTTAGACGAAGACGAAAAGCGGGCGCTCAGAGAAGACTTCCTTTCTTTCCAGAAGAGCCGGGGGTTGGAGCCCATACGCTTCGCCTATATGCCCTTCGGAATAGCTCAGCCAGCCGAGGATGCCCTTGGAGAAGCGAAGCGGGTCATCATCGCCAACCTTCCTGGGGTTCTCTCCACCCCTGGGACCTCCGCGAATAGCGGGTACCTTTTCTTCGTTTTTGCCCCCTCGGAGCGAGGGACAGAAGACTGGAAAAAGATTACCGGCGGTTGCGCCCCTGGGGTTTCGAGCGGAAGCCCCCTAGACCCCGGAGCGGGGAGGAACATCTACTGGCCTAGCGTCGCTGGACTGCAGTTCTTCGGTAAGATACCTGACTTCTTCAACGGGGTAGTCAGAGGTTTCGCTCCCTTTATGGACCTCATCCTCGACTTTGCCGAGGCCCTGGACCAACAAGAGAAGGATGCCGCCCGGGGGTTCAAGAGGTCTATGCCGAATGGAGGGACGGAGAGTCCCAGGGTACCCTGAAGGCGACTGGACTTCCTTGAATGAACATCATTGAAATGGGGGGCTTTATAGCTTCCCCGCACCCCCTCTTTCTTGTAAACTGAAGTCATGACGAGGTCTCTGGTCTTCCCCAAGAGGTTGCTTTTTGCGCTAAGCCTCTTTGCTCTCTTCTTCGCTTCCGCCGAAAAACCGCCGACTCCCCAGGAGCTGGTCGAAGCGGGCTACAGGGAGATCAAGAGGCCGGAGGAAGTCTTAAGGTACGTTTCTTCCCAAGGGACATCTATTTTGTACTTGGGGACTCGCGAGCTTGTCCCCGGCCTTGGCGGAGCGCTTAAAGGAAAGCAAGTGACCGTGATTGTCCCAGAAAACGTCAAGGCGGTGCCTTGGATGGACAGGGCAGGGGTGAGGTATACCCTTAAGAGCCTCCCCGGGAACAACGACTTCAGCGAGCCCCTCCTTTTGGCCAGGCAGGCTTACCTCCTGAGCTACGACTCCAAGCGAAAGCTCTGGATACTCCTGGAAAACAAGGAGGCGGCGGAGGCTGTGGGCCGCATCCTGGACTTCTACCTGGAGATGGCGGAGGTCCTTAAAAAGAGAAAGAGGTGAGCGAAGCTCACCTCTTCTTGCGCTTACTCCATGTTACGCCGCCAGTCCCTGATAAAGGCTGCGATCCCGAGAGCCAAGTAGATCCACCACTTGACTTCCGGGATATCTGCGGTCACGATCTCCTTCACGGCGTGGGTAATGAAGAGGGAGAGCACCATCGGAACGGTGCTCGCCTCCCCGAGAAGCTGGACGGCCCTGAGGGTCACGAGGACCCCCAAAAAGACCCCTAGCGGGATGGCGGACTCCACGGAAAGTGAAGTCAGGGCTACCCCCAGGATGAGGGCCACATAAAAGAACTCCTTGCGAAGCGCTAGCCTCCCTACCATTTTCCCTCCTTTCTTTTCCATTTTAGCCTCTCAGGTGTCCAGAATGCCTTTTCTATAAGGCGCATGCCAAAACCCAAGAGCGTGAACGCAAAGCGATGCCCGAGAGTGACTATAAGGCTTTCCCCGACGTAGGTCATAAAATAAAAACATGAGCGAAGCGTTTATCTACGAAGCGCTTTCCGAGAGCCCAGACCCCAGCTTCCGCAAGATGGCCGCATCGGATGCGGGTTGTCCCCCACACGTCCTGGCCAAGCTAGCCCAAGACGAGGACCACGAAGTGCGGAACCTCGTGGCAGCCAATCCCAGCACTCCTCCGGAGTGGCTCCTCTACCTGGCAATGGACCAAGACCCGTTTGTCCGAGCTTTCGTAGCCGAAAACCCGAGCGCTCCCACAGAAGCCTTAGAAATTCTCCTCAACGACCCCAGTCCCATCGTCCGCTCCAACCTGGCCTTGAACCCCAAGCTCCCCGTGGAGTTCTTCCACGTGCTGTCCCAAGACCCCTCCCCGTGGGTGCGAGAGGATGTCGCTCTTTCCCCAAGAACTCCCCTGGATTGCTTGGAAACTCTCGCAAGGGACCCCAAGAGCGAAGTGGCCTACTGGGCCAACCTCCGACTGAGGAGGCTTAAGGCGGGAGCGTAGCCCCTCTTCTAAAAAGGGCTTAAGATGAAAGTGTGGGCGTGAAGGTCATTCTCACGGAGAAGCCTTCCGTGGCCAAAGACTTCGCCAAGGCCCTGGGAGCCTCCAAGGAGGGTGTTTTTTACCGAAAGGGCGACACCTGGATCGTCTTTGCACGGGGACACCTCTATGAGATAGCTGACGAGAACGCTCCCAAAAAATGGGATATGGCATCCCTCCCCATCTTACCCGAAAAACTCGAGTGGGCACCTAAAGATGGGGCCAAGAGTTTGCTAGGAGACTTGGCCAAAGTCCTAAAGCAAGCGGATGAGGTGGTTATCGCCACCGACCCGGGAAGGGAGGGAGAACTCATTGCCAGAATTGTCCTTAGTAAGCTTGGCTGGAGGAAATGGGATCGCACCTACCGTTTTTGGACGGCCGAAGCCCTCACCCCTTCTGTGGTCCGAAAAGCCTTAGAGGACTTAAAGCCCGCTTCGAGTTATGAGAGCCTCTACTACTCCGCCCTCGCTCGAGCCGAAGGGGACTGGCTTGTGGGCATAAACTTCACCCGAGCGGTCTCCCTGGGGGAAGGGGGGCGAGGGGTTTGGTCTGTTGGCCGGGTGCAGACCCCCACTTTGCGGCTCGTGGCGGAACGGGAAAAGGAGATCCGCTCCTTCACTCCAACTCCTTACGGAGTCTTGAAGGGGAAATTCCGCCTCGAACGAGGCTTCGTGTACCAGGGAACATGGCGGGCTGGAGAGCCGCACCCCCCTTTGGAGCGGGTGCGAGAGGTGGAGAAAAAGCTACGCACTCTTTCCGCCGGAAAAGTGGCGGAGGTGAAGGAGAAGGAGGAGACGCTTTTCCCTCCCCTTTTGCACAACCTGGCATCCCTTCAAAGGCAAGCGAACGCCTTATATGGTCTTTCGGCGAAGCGCACCCTAGAAGCCGCCCAGTCCCTTTACGAAACCCACAAGGCGATCTCTTACCCTCGAACCGAGTCTCGACACCTCCCCGAGTCGGCGAGGGCCCTCGTCGAAGAGGTTCTAAAGGCCTTGGGACGAGAAGACCTTATCCCCCAGATAGCTAAGGTGGGGAAGCGGGTTTTCGATGATCAAAAGCTCACGGACCACCATGCGATCATCCCCCTCGCTCCCCTTCCCCCAGAAGCCACCCCCATAGAGGCTAAGGTGTACGGCTTGGTCCGAGATAGGTTCCTGGCGAGCCTCTCCGACCCCGCAAAGGTAAAGCGGGTAGAGGTTTTGACCGAGGTGGGGGGAGAAAAGTTTATCTCTAGATTTCGGGCCTTCTTGGAACGCGGCTGGACCGTGGAGGAGTCCCATAGCCCTAAAGAGAAAGAGGAAGAGGAGGAAGTCGAGGCCCTCTTCCCCGGAAGGGAGGGCGAGAGCGTTCGTGTGGAGAGATTGGAAGTGGAGGAAAAGAAAACCAGCCCTCCTCCTCGCTACACCGAGGGCTCCCTCATAAAGCTCATGGAAAAGTTAGGCCTAGGCACACCCGCAACAAGAGCCGACATTCTGGAGACCCTAAAAGCTCGGGGCTATGTCGCTCTGGAAAAGCGGTCCCTCGTCCCCACAGAAAAGGCTTTCCGCCTCCTCGCTCTCTTAGAGGACAACCTCGTGAGCGATGTCGAGATGACGGCCCAATGGGAAAAAGAGCTGGAATCTCTTTGGCGGAAAAGGGAAGGGCGGGAGGGTTACCTGAGCTTTGTCTCTAAGATCAAGGGGTTCGTCCGGACATCCCTAGAGGAACTCAAAGGCAAACTTCTTAAGGCGCAAAGAACGGAGGTTGGCGATATGAAGGGAGAAAAAATGGAGAAAGAGCAGAGAAAAGGAAAGGCCACGGAAAAGATGCTCAAGTACGCTAGAAGTCTCGCAAAGCAGTTGGGGAAAAAGCTTCCTGGCGACTCCTTTGAGGAAGTGAAGGCCTTTATAGACCGGGCGAAAGAGGAGTTGGAGAGGCCAGTAGGGACCTGCGCATGCGGTAAGCCCATAAAGGCCACCCCTTGGGGTTGGAAGTGCGAAGGGGGGCACGCCCTCTTCAAGGAAACCTTTGGCGTGAAGCTCGATGTGGAAGAGGCCATTGCCCTCCTCAAAGGAGAAGGCATAGAAAGAAAAGGGCTTACCGGAAAAAGCGGCAAGCCCTTTGCGGCCCGTCTGATCTACAACCACCAAGAGGGCAGGGTGAAGGTGGACAAATTCTTGTGACCTCGCCTTATGCTTGCCCACCTCAGAGCTGAAGATCGCCTCCTTGGGCGCATACCCCCTTTAGGAGTAACGAAGTGGGGACCAGCAAGACCTGTGGATACGGCTACTCTTCTAAATCCTCCGTCCAAAACCCCTCACGAAACCTGCGAAGAACCTCCTTGGCCTCCACAGGCTCATCTTCGGGAAGAAAAGGGGTCAAGATAGCTCTGTAGGCGAGTAGGTTTTGAAAGCTCCCCGGGGGAAGCCTCTCTACGGGAGGATGCTGGATGTAGACCGTACGCCCTTCCCGGGCCAAGAGAACTCCAAAATCGCTCCACTCTTCCAGGAGGTCCACCAAAGGGAGGGTCGGCTCAGGCTTAGGAAGTTCGATGCCCTCGATCTTTGCCCCGCCAGAAAAGAATTCCTCTCCCTTTTGGGCGAAAAAAAGAACCCGCCACTCTCCTCGCTTTACCTGCTCTAGTATACGAGAGAGGTGGGCGAGAGCTTTTTCCTTAAGCGAGCCACCGCTGGTAACCAGAAAGTTGTTCAGGTGGGACACAAGGTCTTCTGGGGAAGACCCCCAGATAACCACCGCTTTTTCCGGATCGCCCCCTAAGTGCCTCGATGCCTCTTGGCGCAGAGAACGTATCACCCAAGTGAAGTCGCCCACAAACTCAATTTTAAACAAGAAGCGAAAGGGGAGAGGAACGACGAAAACCTCTTTACTGGCAGTTCCCCCTAAAATGTAGGCGTATGAGCGTTCTAGGACTTGGCCAAAATAAAAGGGACCCCATCGGAGCGGCGGTGGACCAGCGCGAGGCCGCCACCATCGCCATGGCTTCTATCTTCGCTCTCCACCCTCAGAGCAAGGGAATCCTCGGTGTCCCCGTGATGATCTGGGGCGACCCGGGCACGGGGAAGAGCTCTTTAGTGGAAGGGCTGGCTCAGCACATCCACGACCTCGTGAAGAACTCTCCTAACGAGGGGAAAAAGTTCCAGAGGTACATGGAGCAGGTTTTTGGGGACAACGCTCCGAGCGGGTTCGCCTTCTCTACCGTAAACGCCATCACGCCCGACATAGGAAAGTTCGCTGGTTATCCCATGCCCCCCGCTCCCGGAAACCCCTTCATCGCCAGGGCGCTTCCCGAGTGGGCAAGGGACTTTCTCCCCCAAAGCAAAGGGGGCGGAGGAAAGTGGGGGGTGGTCATCCTTGGAGAGCTTTCTGAGGCCAGCCCCACCGTTCAAGCGGCTGCCTTAGAAGTGGTGGTGGGAAGGCGGATCGACAACGAGACCCTCCAGGCGGTCTTTCTGGCTACTGGCAACCCCAAAGAGGTGAACATTTCCGGGAGGAACCTCCCCGCCGCCCTGGCCAACAGGTTCGTGGTCCTCACCATTGACCCGACCTCTGAGTCCTACAGGGACATTAGCGCTCAGGGACTTTCCAAGGGGTTCGACTTCCTCTACAAGGAGCTTAGGATTCCTGACCCAGAGAAGACGGTGGAAAACTTCAAGAAGTTCGCCGTGATCTTGGAGGCCTACTTTGAGAGGTTCCCTGGCGATGCTTACGAGCCCCCGAACCGGGAGAGCCAGGTTTACCCGACAACGAGGTCCTGGGACATGGCCATGCGGGTGCTGTCCTCTTTGGAGGCGATGGACCCAAAGGACAAAACCCACTACATGGAGCTTGTCCTCCAGGGGACGGTGGGGACCAAAGCCGCAGCCAACTTCATGAACTACTACCTTGGGCTTAAGATTCCCACTCCTCAAGAGTTGCTCTCCGGAGAGGCGGAGATACCCAAAGAACTGGATGCCGCTGTCGTTTCCATCCGGACTACCCACGCCTATGTGCTCGAGCGCCCTTCCCAAGAGAAGATTTACAGGCTTATAGACCTCTTTAACGAGTTGGGTAAGACCTACCCCGATCCAGCCGCCCGCGAAGTGAAAGAACTGCTCGAGGAGGTCAAACGGAAGGGTAGCCCCGTTGCAGAGCACGTGAACGTCGAGGGAGTGGTACACAGACTTTCACCCGACCTAGTCCGGTTCGTCGAGGAGTACGCCGAGCGCATCCATAGGGGGATGTCTAAGAAGGGGGGCATCGAAGGGCCCGCCTAACGAAAAAGAACACACCACCCCCTAGGTTCTAGGGGGTGGTTAACTCTAGCGCCTCTCGGCCCCACGTTATCCCTTTGCGCTTCTGGTATCCGTGGGCCGAAGATGTCAGACCCCCGCCAGTCGCCCAGGGATGTATTCCTCCTCAGAGCGCAGGAAGTCCCCTCTACTTTCATCCTCGATCTCTCCGTCCGCAACCTTGGGGGGCACCGATCGGGGTACCCAGCGGGTGTAGCCCCGAAAGGTCCTCCTGTTGCCCACCTCGGCCACTTTAAGAAAGACTTCTTCGTGGAGAAAGGTGTCCAGTTTCTCGCTTAGTTTATCGGCTATGACGTAGATGGGGGTGTAGCCAAAATAGAGAGCGCTGGCCGCAGGTGCCCCGTCTGAGCGGACCACCCTCCCTATTTCGTCCTTTAAGAACTCCCCTTCTCTCAGGGACCACTCAAGCAACTTCGCACGGATCGCTTCCCAACGGTAGAAGTCCTTCAGGTAAAGGAGCGCCCCCCTTTGTACCATGTAGAACTCGTGTCTATCTCCCCGGTTCACTTGTTGAAATATCCGTTCAAGAAACTCCTCGGGATAAAACCTGGACAAGAACTCCTCCATGTCCACCTCGACCTCCTTGTAGAAGGCGGAGGTGAGTGGACCGTAACGGGAGAACTCCGGTGAGATGGTAGCTTGCTCTAGAAAAGAGGCGGCATCGACTAGGCTGTGAAACACCTCGGGGCGCTTACGCCTTTTAAAGTAAAGGAGGACCATGAGGACAATCTACCACAAAAGGGCGGAAAGAGAAAAACCCGGGAAAATCCCGGGTCCAAAGAGGTCCAAACTTAGAGGTAAGTCCACTCCCCGTCCATGGGGATCCTAACCCAGGCCTCCCGGGTGGAGCTGAGCACCCCGAGCAGGCTCTCGAGCGCCGAGAGGTTTTCGCTTATCCAGCTCCTGATGCTCTTGGGGATTGTTGGATCCTTCAAGGAGACCCGGAGGGCAGTTTTAGCCCCTTCGACCGGGATGAGCAAGGATGCACCGTCATAAACGACCCCCAAACCTACTTGCCTCATTTTTCCCTCCCTTCAGCTTAGATTTTAGCGAAGACTGCTTCGCTAAAAAAGACCCTCTGGGCAAAACGCCAATTTGAGTGTTTTAGTGAGCACCCTCTCTGCCGACTTGGCCAAAGGCTACCTGATTGCCAAAACGACTACCTATTCCTGCGCATCAGTTCGGCCTCCCTGAGGAGGTCACCGATTTCTATCACTCCGCCACCTCGGGCGAAGCGCCTTCTGGCCGCTCGGGAAACAAGCTCTTTTAAGTCCCTCCCGGAAAAACCTTCGGTAACGTCCAAAAGGGGCTCCAGATCTAGGAAAACCCCGCCGGGAACAGAAGAGAGCAAGATTTCGAGAATCCTCCTCCGTCCCTCCCTGGGAGGCAAAGGAACCTCTATGATGGTCCCCAACCTAGAGAGAACGGCCGGATCCACGCCCCTAGGGTTGTTTGTGGCCCCAATGACCACCACCGGGGCCTCCCCTTTTTGAGAAGTGAGGCCGTCCATCTCCGTGAGGAGCTGGGAAACGGCGTGGTCCACCTCCACATGCGCTCCTCTCCTTGGAGCTACCGCATCGATTTCATCCAGGAAAAGTATGCACGGGGCCATGGAGCGAGCTTTCTCGAAGAGCCCCCTAATCATCTGAGCGGATTCGCCGAGGTACTTGGAGCGGAGGGTGGACGGATCGGCGTGAAGGAAAGGTACGCCCCCTTCTTCGGCGATAAACCGGGCGAGAGAGGTCTTCCCGGTCCCAGGTGGCCCGACAAGAAGGAGCCCTCGAGGGACCTCCACCCCTCCGAAGTGCTTCTTGTACGCCCAGTAATGCCGAAGGAGGAGGACGAGGTCCACGACTTCCTCGGCCACCTTGTCCTCCACGTAGAGCTTTTCCTTTAGCTTCCAGAGGAGAGCCTCTCGCTCCCCCTCCTTTGGAAGTTGCCGAGATAGAAGCTCTCTACTCGGAGCCAGAGAGTCGTTCTTCACCTCCAAGGGCGGCAAGCCCATCTCTTGGAGAAGGCTTTCTTGAGAGCTGTAAGCGACAGCCCTAGACCAGACGAGGAGAAAGACGAGTTTATAGCCGCCGAGAAGGGCGGGGAGAAGCCAGTAGAGGGGGTGGGTGAGGATCAGCCACAGAGGGCGCAAAACGTCGAAAGACCCCCCGCTTACAAGCTCTTCGAGCTTAGGGGGAGAGTGGAGAAAAAACCCGGCCACGGTGAGAGAGGCCACCCCTTCCCGGAGGTAAACCCCTTTCCAACGGGCAGGGTTCCCCAAAACCTCGCCGAGGCTCCTGTAAAAGTAAAGGGCGCTAGCGTACCCAAGGAGGATGCCGAGGGGCCAGACCTGTTCGGGAGAGAGGAGCCCCCGCTCCTTGGCCAAATACAAGGCGGGTAAGGCGAGAAGCCCCGGAAGAGAAGCGCCGAGGGCCCCCAGAGGGGAGAAAACGGCGTGGGCCACCTCGAGAAAGCCGAAGCGCTTGGCGATGAGCCTAAGCCACCGGAACCAAAAGGGGTTCCGCACCCTGGCCCTGTTGAGACCTTCCATCCTTATCCCATTCTAGGGAACGGGGGCGCTGGAAGTCGGTCTAGTCGATCTCCATGAACGTGAACAACACCTCTCCTTCCTTCTTCCCCATCTGCTCTATGACCTTCTTCCGCAAGGGCTTATAGAGGCTAGCCTTTTTCTCGGGAAGAGTGTCGTACAGGTAAAGCAATTCCTCAACGGTGAGTTCTGGTCCCGACCCAAGAAGCGCCTTCTCCAATAGGGCCTGGCGCACAAATGGGGAGGGGTCTCCGACGAGGCGAGAAGCCTGTTCCCGGGTGAGGGGAAGCTCCTCTACAGCCTTGATGCGCACCTCTGGATTGGGGTCTTCCAGCATGTGGGGGAATAGTACCTTACCGGCCACCTTCAGCCTCACGCCGTCGTGGGGGTCACGGGAAAGGACCCCCAAAAGCTTCCGTTCCTCCTCGTCCTTCGGGTCTAGGGCGTAGGCTAAGGTGTGCCGTACCCCCAGCTCCTCCGCAGATTGGAGAAGGCGCTCCTTCCAGTAAAAGGGAGCCCGCCCCTCGAGGAGGAAGTGGGCGGCGAGTTGCATCTTGGCCGCTTCGTCCCCATACTCAAGGATGGCTTCGTAGAGCCTTTCTTTCACCCCGAACCCCGACTCGGCGTTCTCTCTTGGCGGCCACCCGATCTGCAAGAGGTTCCGCACGAGGTGGCTCTTAAACTTTTGCGCCTCGTTCATCTCGTACAGCCACCATTCGGGGTCGAGCCCGTGCTTTCCGAGGTAAGCCCCTACCCCCAAGCCCAGCTCTCTAGTTAAGACCGGGTCTAGACCCCTGTAGTAGCTTTGGGGAAGGACCTCTCTTATAAAGGTGTCATCCCGAGGAGCCGCCCAGTCAGCATCCAAAGCCCTGCGGAGGAGGCGAAAGAGGCGCTTTTCGCAAGCGCTGAAGTCATCGGGGCACTTCCCCCCCATTGTCAGGTAGAAGAGGGGCTCGTAGAGGCGGGACTCGGCCAACCAGTTGGCCCAATAGGTGGAGTGCCTCTCCCTCTTGGAGAAGGCGATTACCGGAGCGGCCAGGGGCCTTAGGTACCGGTCTATGGCTACAAGTTCTTCTCGACTCTGGGGGGTGGCGAGCTTCATATTTCAATTTTATTTGGTAAACGGAAAAGCCGGGGTGTTACCCGGCCCTTCGCTTGAGGTTTTTGTTAGTCCTCCTCGCCCCTTGTAATCCTTAGCTCTTCCTTAAAGGAAGGGTGGGTTTTGAAGGAAACCCTCTTCCTGGGAACGAAGTCCACCACCTCCTTTTTCTGGGGGTTGTAGACCCTCTTCCGCTTGCTCTCAGAGAGAAACATGGTCCCAATACCCGGGAGGATAACTTTCCGCCCCGCCTTAAGAGAGGCCTTTATCTCGGCGAAAAGGGCTTCCACGCTCTCTCTCGCCTTCATCCTGGTAAGACCTTTCGCCATCAGAGCCCTTATCCAGTCTTCCTTTGCAAAGGACTTGCCCATACGCTAATATACTACCGCAAATTTGCGTGTTTGTTCTACAAAAACAAAAGGGGGCACCCGAGGTGCCCCCGAAATTCACAGAGTACCTGTCGCCGCAAAAAACCCTTCTTCGTTCCAGAGGTAGAGGAGCGACCCTGCGACGTTGATGAAAGCCCGCTCCTGTTGCCTGAATAGACCAAGGAGGTCTGACAACAGGGCCGGGGAGAGTTTGGCGGTGAGCGCAACTCCTGGTTGCCTCCAGGGGAACCGCCGCTGGTACTCCCCGAAGTGCCCGTTGACCTCAAGTATCGCTCCTTCTTCCCCGAAGGTTAGAGAAGCGAGGTCCCCCACCTTTTGGGCAAGGGATAGAGCCTCCTTGAAGAGGGGAACCTCTACCTTCACTCCCCTTCGAGGGACACCCAAGACGGAGTCGAACTCTGGAAACACCCCCCCTACAAGAAAAAGGGTGAGTTCCTCCTCCCCAGCGCTGACCCGGAGCCACCCTTCCCCAAAATGGGCCTCCAGGTGATCCCCCCCCTCCCAAGAGGAAGCGAGTTTAGAGAGAAGGAGAACTCCCTCTTTGGGGAGCAGAAGAGGTGTGATCCTTCGGATGCTCGCTCCCGAGGATGTCAAGGCGACAAAGACAAACCTGTCGGTGGCTACCGCCCTCTCCCCGTCCCAATAGACGGCGGAAAATGGGGGAGTCTCACCGCAAAAGGGGACCAACTTCCCCATTTCTGCCGCCATTTTCCTGGGGAGAATTAGGTTCTCGCCGCCGGTAGGAAGAGGGGTGGGTTTTCTGACCGCTACGGGAACCCGGAGGACATAGTCCCCTCGCAAAAGGAGGGTGTTGTTCTCGTGGTGGCTCACGGTTACGTCATCGGAGAAAAGAAGAGGAACCACCCAAAGGGGAATCTCGCCTTCTAGGCGAATCTCGCCTTCTAGGTTGCGGGGGAGGGGCTTCTTATGGACGAAGTGGGTTCCCTCGACGATGAGGTTGCCACCGCATAGAAAAGCCTTTTTGCCTCTCTTAGTGACCTCTTTTATAACCTCCTGCGTCTCCTGCACTTTTACCTCCCTTCCCTTCCATTTTAGGGAGGGACTGGTGACAGAGAGGGCTAGCGGGCCCTTAAACCAAAACTTTGCTGGAGCGCACTTTGAGCGCAAGAGGAAGGTGATGACGTGTACTCTAAGCAACGATGGCCGTATTGGCAAGCGTATCTGGGGTTGTAAACGCAGTTTTGAAAAGGACGCTACCGTTGAGTCTTCCCCTTATCTGGAGCGGGACGCTCCTCTACGGCGAACGGGGAAGCCCCCCGCCTTTCCCTGAGGGGGCGTTTCTTGCGCTCTTGATATTGGCTACGTCTTTAGCCTCAGAGAGGCTTCCGTTTATCGCCCCCCACCACCCTCACGCCGTGACGCTTGTTGCAAGTTTTCTCCTCACCCCTTGGTGGGCCAGCTTGGTGGTGGGCTTAAGTCTCGCTCCCAGGGTGCCCTTCGCCCTAGGCGATGAGTTTTTTAGAAGGGGACAAGCTGGCGTACTGGCCTTTTTGACCTCCTGGGCCTACCACGCTACTCCGAGCGTGGTAGGCCTTGCGGCGGGAAGTGGAGTGTACTTAATGGCAATTCTTCTACTGGAGAAGCTTTATGGGTCTTCCGCCGCAGAGTTGTGGAAACCCAAGCACCAAAACAACGCTCGCAACCTTCTCCAATACTTAACCTTACCTCTTCACTCTGGGCTCCTCGCAGGGGTTTACCAAAGCCCGGTGGTTACGCCATGGGGAGCGGCGGACTTGCTTCTTCTCTTCTCGCTCGTCGTTGTCGAGGGAATGAGGGGAGCCGAGAAAAAGGGGGACGCTTCTCCAAAAGAACTCCACCCGATCGCAGAAACGCTACTCCAAGTGTTGGAAGCCAAAGACTCCTACACCGCTCGCCATTCCGATAGGGTCGCAAGGATAGCCTTGGATATAGCCAAGGAAATGGGACTTCCCTACGCCGAAATGGAGGCGTTGCAAATCGGAGCGCTCCTTCATGACATTGGCAAAGCCGGAGTCCCAGAAGCCATCCTCAAGAAAAACGGGCCGCTCTCTGAGAAAGACTGGTCCTACATCCTCGCCCACCCCCTAATAGGGGACAAGTTACTTTCCCCCGCCCGCAAATGGTCTAAGCACATAGAGAAAGTGCGAGATGCGGTTCTCTACCACCATGAACGCTGGGATGGAAACGGCTACCCTGAGGGGCTAAAGGGAAAGGACATCCCCCTTTTGGCCCGCATTGTGGCGGTTGCCGACAGCTACGAGGCTATGACCGCAGAGCGTCCCTACCGAAAAGCTCTTACTCCCGAAGAGGCTTTGGAGGATATCCGCAGGAACGCTGGGGTCCGATACGACCCAGAGGTAGTCCAAGCGTTCATTCAGGCTTGGGGGAAGGACCCCGCATGGAAAACCCAACGGGAAGACGTAAAATAGCTCGCTCCCCAAAGAAAAATGCGGGGGCAAAGCCCCCGCCTAACCTACTACTGCTTTACCCGCACTTGCTGTAGCCGCAGACCTGGCACTTCCAGCAACCTTCCTCCCGCACCAGGGCCTTCTCCCCGCAGGAGGGGCAGAGGCTTGCCCCCTGGAGTACCACGCCGCCCCCGGAGAGGACGGGCAGGGGCTCCGCCTCGGCCTCTTCCTTAAGGCTCAGGCCCTTAAGCTCCTTGGGGATGGTCTCCAGGGCCACGGCGATCAGGTCCGCCTTGCTGGAGACGAGCCTCCCCTGGTAGGTGCCGTAAAGCCCGCCGTTGATGCCCCTCAGGGTGCGGATGATGGCCTCCGGGGGCACCCCGTACTGGAGGGCGATGGAGACCACGCGCCCCAGGGCCTCGGCATCGGCGTTGGCCTCGTTGCCCGCCTTGCCCGTGGTGAGGATGACCTCAATGGGATGGCCCTCGAGGACGTTTACCGTCATCAGGTAGCTCTCCCGAGACCCCT
>Ga0272449_1000779_pt1 | contig 35986 bp, 34 predicted proteins | sample YNPCB0241_FD_198679 | JGI IMG/M metagenome (GOLD analysis project Ga0272449, IMG submission 198679) | Hot spring sediment microbial communities from Yellowstone National Park, WY, United States - YNP-CB-024-1 | ecosystem: Environmental > Aquatic > Thermal springs > Hot (42-90C) > Sediment...
GTGTTGATAAAGATGGTAAAAGAGCATTTGTATTAACTATTCAGGCAAGGGAGCAGCATATAAGAAGAGAAAAAGCAGCATCAAATATCTGCTCAAATCAGGCTTTATGTGCACTTAGTGTAACAGTCTATTTAACACTTCTTGGGAAAGAAGGATTAAAGGAACTTTCTCTTTTAAATCATAATCTTGCAAAATATGCAGCAAAGAAGTTTAAAGAGGCGCAAGTAAAAATAAAGTTTGATAAGCCATTTTTCAATGAGTTTGTAATTGATATTGATAAAAATCCTATTTCTCTTAGAAGGAAACTTATTAAAAAATATAGAATAGATCCGGGGCTTGAGCTATCAAATTTAGGTAAAGAGTTTAAAAATTCACTTCTTGTAACATTTACTGAGACAAAAAATGAAAAAGATATAGATGAGCTTGTAAATCTAATTAGAGATGAAGTTTTGGTAAAGAAATAAAGGAGGTTTTATGAATTTGATTGAAAAATTTGAAATGAAACTTAGTATTGAAAAATCAAAAGATGGTAAAAGAGGGGTTCATTTTAAAAGAAGTATTGAAGAAAAATTAGATATAGATGAAAAATATTTAAGAAAAACAACACCTAAACTTCCGCAGATGTCTGAGTTTGATGTTGTTAGACATTTTACAAGATTAAGCAAACTCAATTTTTCAATAGATACTCATTTCTATCCACTTGGCTCTTGCACAATGAAATACAACCCTAAAATAAACGAAGAGACATCATCTTTTGAAGGTTTTTCAAATCTTCATCCTTATTCCATTGAAGAATGCGCACAAGGAATTCTTGAGATATTTTATGATACAAAAGAGAGGTTTTGTAAGATTTGTGGAATGGATGATGGAACACTTTGGCCAAGCGCTGGTGCTCATAGTGAGCTTTGCGGAATACTTATAGCAAGAAAATATTTTGAAATAAAAAAAGAAGATAGAGATGAGATAATTGTTCCAGATTCTGCACACGGCACAAACCCGGCAACTGCATCTATGGCAGGATTTAAAACTATAAATATGAAATCAAATTCAGATGGTGAGATAGATATAGAAACACTTAAAAAAACACTAAATCCAAAAACAGCCGTCTTAATGTTAACACTTCCAAATACACTTGGTGTTTTTGAATCAAAAATAGAAGAGATTGTAAAACTCTGTCATGATAATGGAACGCTTGTTTATATGGATGGAGCAAATATGAATGCTCTAATAGGGCTTGTTAAACCTGGGGATTTTGGCGTAGATATTATGCATTTGAATCTTCATAAAACATTTTCAACACCTCATGGTGGCGGTGGTCCTGGAAGTGGTGCTATTCTTGTAAAAAAACATCTTTCTGATTTTCTTCCAATACCAATTGTTGAAAAAGATGGTGAGAGATATATTTTAAATGAGAAAAAGCCAAATACTATTGGTAGAATAAAATCCGAGTTTACAAACACTGCTGTTCTTTTAAGAGCATACACATATCTTTTAATGCATGGGCTAAAAGAGTTTAGAGAGATCTCTGAAAATGCGATAATAAATGCAAATTATATAAAGTCAAAGCTTGAAAAAATATATCCAGCTTACTCAAAAAAATACTGTATGCATGAGTGCATTTTAACTCCTGCAAAAGAGATTCTTGAAAAAGGTGTAAAAACACTTGATATTGCAAAAAGATTGCTTGATTATGGTTTTCATGCTCCAACAATATATTTTCCTCTTATAGTTCATGAGGCTTTGATGATAGAACCAACTGAAACAGAAAATAAAGAAACGCTTGATTCTTTTATAGAGGCAATGATAAAAATATATAACGAGGCAAAAGAAAATCCTGACATTTTAAAAAATGCTCCTCATACAATGCCAGTTAAAAGAATAGATGAGGTTAAAGCTGCAAGAGAACCAAATCTTAGATGGTGATATCCAAATATTGTTTTTCTTTTCGGTATTTTCAAAAATGATATAATTTTACTTGGAAGGTTTTAATTATTGGCAGGGCTAGATGCCCTATAAAAATAAATCCCCTGGGAATTAAAAGAGGGATTTAAAAAGGGCTAAAACCCTGCTCTACAAAGTTAAAATATTTGGAGGTTTTATGAAGTTTGTTGAATGTGTTCCAAATTTTTCTGAAGGAAGAGATAAAACAAAGATTGATGATATAGTTAATGCTGCAAGAAGTGTTTCTGGGGTTATTGTTCTGGATGTTGAGAGCGATGCCGATCACAATAGGACAGTTCTTACCTTCATAGCACCTCATGATGCAAGTGTTGAAGCGATGTTTAGAGTTGCAAAAAGATCAATGGAGCTAATAGATTTAAATTATCATAAAGGGGAGCATCCAAGAATGGGTGCGCTTGATGTTGCACCTTTTATACCTATAATGGATACCACAATAGAAGAGTGTATAGAACTTGCAAAAAAACTTGGTAAAAGAATTGGTGAAGAACTTGGTATACCGGTGTATCTTTATGATCAAGCAGCACAGAGAGAAGACAGAAAAGACCTTGCAAAGGTTAGAAAGGGGCAGTTTGAGGGATTGAAAGATGAGATCGGTAAAAATCCTGATAGGATTCCTGATTTTGGACCTAATAAAATTCATCCAACAGCAGGTGCTGTTGCAGTTGGTGCAAGAAATCAGATAGTGAATTTCAATATCAATCTTGATACGACAGATATGGAGTTTGCAAAATCCCTTGCTAAGAAGATTAGAACAAGCGGAGGGGGACTTCCGGCACTAAGAGCAAAAGAAATTTTTCTTGAGTCAAAAAATCAGGTTCAGATATCAACAGTTCTTACTGATTATAAAATTACATCGCTTAAAAAAGTTATTGATGAGATTAAAAAAGAGATAGAACCTAAGAATATAAAAATAACAGATACAGAACTTATTGGTCTTACAGCACAAAAACCACTCATAGATTATGCTATTGAGGACCTTAAGGTTACAAACTTCAATTATGAAAGTCAAGTTCTTGAGAACAAAATTATGAAACTTCTTTCTGACTGGCAGGTTTCTGCACAGATTGTTATAGATAATCTTTCAAATGATAAACCAACACCTGGTGGTGGAACTGCAGCAGCAATAAGTGGCTCGATGGGGGCTGCGTTAATTGAGATGGCGATAGGGATTACAGTTAAATCTAAAAAAACCGAACCACAAATTAAGGAAAAACTCCTGATGTTTAAAAATGAGATAATGGAGAAAAGGTTTAATCTTCAAAATCAGATAATTGAGGACTCAAAAGCATTTGATTATGTTATGAGATGTTTGAAAATACCAAAGGAAAATCCTGAAAGGAAAAATAGGTTAACTCAAGCTCTTATAGAAGCCGCCCTTGTTCCGCTTAATACTGCTAAACTCTGTCATCAGATAAAGGAAATCGCTTTGAAGATAGAAGGTATAAAAAAAGAGGTTATTTCAGATTACAGAAGTGGAATTTATCTACTTGATGCTGGGATAAAATGTGCTATTGAAAATGTTTATATAAACTGTGATATGATTGATGATGAGGATAAGAAAAATGAAATTTTAAATGAAGCAAAAAACTATATAAGTTAGGAGGAAAATAATGCCTTCATTTGATCCGATTACAAGAGAACTAATGATTGATTCACTTAGAGATTATGCCAGAAAAAAACTTAATTATGATTTTATAAGAGAAAAAGATAGATTAAATGAATGTCCTTATGAGATACTTAGAGAGATGTATGACCCTAAGATTTTAGGAATTCATCTTATTGCAATACCTAAGGAGTATGGAGGACTTGGTGGAGGAACATTTGACCTTTACAGGATATGTGAAGAACTTGCAAGGATTGACCTTGGTATTGCTACAAGCGTTTTTGCAACATACTTAGGTATGGATCCGATAAATGTTGGTGGAACGCCCGAACAAAAAAAATACTATCTTTCCAGAATTGCAAAAGAAGGATTGATGGTTGCATACTGTGCAACAGAACCAGATGCTGGAAGTGACCTTGTGAATTTGAAAACAAAAGCAGAACATGTTACTCAAAATGGAAAGGTTGTTGGATATAGAATAACAGGGTTAAAACAGTGGATATCAAATGGAGGGATAGCGGATCTATATACAGTGCTTGCCCTTGCTCCTGGTGGTCCAAGCTGGTTTGTCGTAGAGAGAAATACAGAAGGTTTTACTCCTGCACATCATGAGGATAAACATGGGATAAGGTTATCAAACACCGCAGGGCTTTCATTTGATAATGTTTATGTTCCTTTTGAAAACCTTATAGGTGGGGTTGAGGGACAGGGACTTATCCAGGCACAGGCAGTTTTTGGTTATACAAGATTGATGGTTGCTGCTTTTGGACTTGGATGCGGATGGTCGGCGCTTGAAACAGCTATAAGATATTCGCAGCAGAGAATTCAAGCTGGTGGACCGCTTTCTGAAAAACAGGGGTATATGTTTAAGCTAATAGTTCCAAACGCAATAAATCTTGAAGCGGCAAGGTCCTATATAGAATATATAGCAAGAAGAATTGATAATGGAGAACATCAACTCCAAACTGAGGGCGCGATAGCAAAGTATTTCGCAACTGAAAGTGGAAATAAATCTGCTGAGGACTCAATACAGGCACTTGGTGGTTATGGTTATACGAGGGATTTTCCTGTTGAAAAGATAAAAAGGGATGTAAAGATAACATGTATATATGAGGGAACAAATGAGATAATGGAGATGACAATATATCGAGGAAGATGGCAAGAGCATTTAAAGACACGTGGTGAGTATTATATGAGTATGGCAAGAGAACTTGAGGAAATATCAAAGGAAAATAATGAGAGTGGGGCATATGAAGCATCGCTTGCCTTAAAAGCACTTGCAAATATACTTGAGGAGTGTAGGATAAATAAACTTACAAGGCATCAGTATGTAACATTTGTTCTTGGAAGACTTATCTCAATGGCTGAGCATGCGTATGTTTTTGCAAAGACAGCATTTAATGATACTCTTTCTGGGACCGTAAAATTTGATAGTGCTACTTATAAGGCAATGTCAAGGGTTTTTGCAAAAAATACTGCATTAAAGATTGCAATTGAAGGTGGTTGGATAGTTCTTGGATTAAATGACAAGAGTTCTTCAGTTTTTGAAAAGATAAATATGGCAGAGATAGAGAAAAGGCAGTATGGAATACTTTCTGATATGGAGTTGATATCTAAGTCCCTTGTTGGGGTTTTTAAATCAAAGTAAGGGAGTGCGTATGAGAAATATATTCGTTTGTATAAAACAAGTTCCTGATACAACAGAAGTAAAGATAAATCCAAAAACAGGAACGCTTATAAGGCAGGGGGTTCCATCAATACTAAATCCTTATGATCATTTTGCTCTTGTATGTGCATTGAAGTTAAAAAAGGAAAATCCTGATTTTCTTATAAATGTTATTTCTATGGGTCCACCTCAGGCAAAATCAGTTATTCAACTTGCTCTTGCACTTGGTTGTGATAACGGCTATCTTTTAAGCGATCCGTCTTTTGCTGGTTCTGATACATGGGCAACATCATATGCTTTGAGTATGGCGATAAAAAAAATAGCAAAACCTGATCTCATAATATGCGGTATGCAGGCGATAGATGGTGATACAGCGCAGGTTGGCCCGGGTATAGCGGCACAACTTGCAATTCCACAGATTACATTCTGCCAGGAGATAGAACTAAGAGAAAATAAACTTATTGCAAAAAAACATATAGATGATGGCTATGATATTGTTGAAACATCTCTTCCTTGTCTTGTTACAATGTCAATGCCAAAGGATTTTGAATTGCCATTTCCTTCTTTTGTTGATATAGTTCAGTCGCTCTCAAAGGAGATTAAAATCTATAGTGCAAAAGATATTGGTGCTGATGAAAATCTTATAGGGCTAGCTGGTTCCCCAACGCAGGTTTTGAGAATCTATCCACCACCAAGGGAGGTGAAGACCGTGTATATAAAATCAAGTTCTGTTGAGGCGGTGGAAAGAATGATAGAAATAATGAGAAATGAAAACTTTATAAAGTAGGAGGATGATAATGTCTATTGAAGTTTTAGGTAATTGCATAGGATGTAATAAATGTGTTGTTGTATGTCCTTTTGGTGCAATATCAATGGTAAATAAAAAAGCGGTTATAGACCTTACAAAATGCACTTTATGCAGTTTGTGTGTTAGTGTCTGTCCTGTTAAAGCAATTGTTATAAAAAGAGAGGTCTTTAAGAAAGATTTCTCAGAATATAAAGATGTATGGGTTTTTATCGAATTTTTGGATGACTATGACCTATTAAAGATGGGAGAGATAAAAAAGGTTTCATTTGAGTTGCTTTCTGAGGGAAGAAAACTTGCTGATAAACTCAAAAATAAACTTTGTGCTGTGGTTCTTTGTGATGTTAATAGGGATTATGAAAAGATTTTAAAAGAATATGGGGTTGATAGAGTTTATCTTATTGAAAACAAAGACCTTCTGCCTTATGATACTGAGGTCTATAGTGCTTGCATAGTATCTCTGATAACCAAATACAAGCCATCTATTTTCCTTTTCCCTGCAACCTATAAGGGAAGAGACCTTGCACCAAGAATTGCAGCAAATCTCTATGTTGGGCTTACGGCTGATTGTACGGGACTTGATATAAATAAGGATGGGCTTCTTGTTCAATCAAGGCCAGCGTTTGGTGGAAATATTATGGCTGATATTCTTTCACCAAACTCAAGGCCTCAGATGGCAACCGTGAGACCTAATGTTATGAAAGTTGAGAAAAATTATAGGGAAAATGTTGAAGTTGTAAGAGAGAATACAAAGATAACCCCGGATTTAAGAAGAGTAAAGATTGTAAAAAGAATTATAAATCCATCATCATCTTCAATTAAACTTGAGAATGCTGAAATAATTGTTTCAGGTGGAAGAGGTATGAAGACAAAAGAAAGGTTTGAAATACTTTTTGAACTTGCAAAACTTCTTGATGGATGTGTTGGAGCATCAAGGGCTGCTGTTGAGAGTGGTTTTATAGATAAAAAACATCAGGTAGGGCAAAGTGGCACAACTGTTAGACCTAAACTTTATCTTGCTTTTGGAATAAGTGGTGCTGTTCAGCATATAGTTGGTATGAAAAATTCGGATAGAATAATAGCAATAAATAAAGATCCTAATGCCTCGATATTTAGTGTTTCTCATTATGCTATTGTCGGTGATGCATATGATATAGCAACCAAACTTATTGATAGGTTAAAGGTATTGAAAAATAGGGGATAGTTTTTTAGTATTTTATGGCAGGGATTTTTAAAAGGTTTTTCAAGATAATAGTTCTTTTAGGTTTTCTGCCGGTAAGTATTGTTGTCGGGGTGATATTTTATTATGGGCATATTTCAAGGAAAAATCTTATAAACAATTATCAAAAGATATGTGATGCCTATGCTACCCTTACATATGATAACATATATAATTTTGCAAAAAGGCTTGAGTATCTTGAGTATTTAAGAACCTTATATAAAGATGATGATGTGTTTTTGAGAAAAGTTCTTGAAAAATATGATGAGGTTATTTTTGTATCACTTCTGGATGAAAATGGAAAAGAAAAAACAAGAAATTCTCAAAAAGGTTTTGCAAAAATTTTTAAGATCATTGATATTTCTAATAAAGATTATTTTGAGAAACTTAAAAATAAAAAAGAAGGTGTTATAGGAGATTTTTCTCTCATCGGAAATCTTCCAATAGGAACTATAGTATATCCATTAAAAAGTGGCTTTGTCTATCTTTCAGTAAATCTTAGAGATTTTTTTTATAATGTGTATAGAACAAGAATTGGTAGGAGTGGTTTTATTTTTTTTATTACTGAAAACGGTGAGGTGCTTGGTAATGTAGAGGTAAATCTTAGATATAACGATATATTGAGGTTAAAAAATACTGAATATGGAAATATAAAAATTGATGTTAATTCTGAAAACTACATTGCGGTTTATAAAAAGATTCCGGAATTTGATCTATATATTGTTATTGCTCAAAATAGATATGAGTTTTATAGGGAGATAAATCTGATATTCTACTCAATGCTTTTTCTTATTTTTCTTGTTCTTACAATTTCCTATTTTATATCGTTTGTTACAACAAAAAATCTTTCTGCACCAATAAATGCTTTAATTGAAGCAAGCAAAAAGATTGGAGAGGGGAAATTTGATGCTCGGATATCTGATAAAAGCGATTTTGAGGAACTCAATACTTTAATAGATGTTTTTAATTCAATGATGGAAAAACTTGATGAGTATAAAAAGATTCATATTGAAGAACTTATTGATGAGAAGGAAAAGCTGAGTGCCGTTCTTAAAAACATTAAGGATATAGTGATACTCTCTGATCTAACGGGTTTTCCGAGATATCTCAATGATAATGCGGTTTCAAAAATTTCAAATAATTTTGATTACATTAGGAACTTTGTTTGTCTCCTTGTTAAAAATGTTTTTATTAAAAAAGAAAGTATCATTAAGATAGGTGATAGTTTTTTTGAGATAAACATAGATGTTATAAAACTCTACAGAGATAAACCTATGATTTTGATAGTTCTTGAAGATATCACTCTTGAGATGAAGGTTTATGAGATGAAAGAGGATTTTTTCAGAGCAATAGTTCATGATATAAGAGCTCCTATATTGAATATGCAGGGATATATCAAACTCCTTTCATATTCTTCAGATGAAAATGTTAAAAAATATCTTGAGGGGCTTAAAAGTGAAACTGATACTGTGTACAGAATGCTTGAAAATGTACTTGATGTATCAAGGATTGAAAATAGAAATATAAAATTAGATTTCAGGGATGTAGACCTTGTTGAGCTTTTGAGAGAGATTGCAAAAAGATTTGAGGTAAGGTCTAAAGTGAAAAATCTTTATTTTAATGTTGAATTGAGTGCAAAGCCTGTTTTTGTAAGGATAGATGAGGAATTAATGAGAAGAGCAATTGAGAATATACTTACAAATGCTTTTAAATATACTGATAAAGGTGGTGTTACACTTAAACTTGAGGTTAATGAAAAAATAAGTATAATAATATCAGATACTGGTAGAGGTATAGAAAAGGAAAAGTTAAAAAATATATTTGATAAATTTAAGAATGCTTCAAAAGAGGGCTTTGGACTTGGACTTAGCATTGCAAAAGCGATGATTGAATTAAATGGAGCAAAAATTTCTGTTGAGTCAGAAGAAGGCAAGGGAACAAAATTTACTATAATTTTTTAGTATGATTTTTAAAAAAGAATATAAATCAGTTTACATCGTAAGTGCAATTCTTACAGTATTTTTTACACTTCTTTTTATTATTGAAATGAGACTTGATGTTAGTGTGATTTTTAAAAATCTTGAGAATAAATGGCATGACCTCAAATTCGATCAAAATATTGTTGGTAATTACCATTTAAAAGAACCAGATAAAAGAATAATTATTGTTGTTATTGATGATAAAACATTAAACAAGTATGGTTGGCCTCTTCCAAGAAGATATTATGCTACGTTGATAGAAAACTTAAACTCATATGGAGTTAAAGTCATAGGTCTTGATGTTCTTTTTTTCGATGAGGATAAGGGAAATACTCAAAATGATGAAATTTTTGCAAAAGCATTAAGTAAAAATAAAAATGTTGTTCTTGCTGTATCTCTTGATGATAAAGGTAAACTTAGGCTTCCTTTAGAAAAATTTCTTCTTTCAACAGATAATTTTGCATCTGTTAGTTCTACATTTCTTATTGATAATGATGGTAGTATAAGGCGTTTTTATGTTTTTATGCCTTCAATGTATTTGCCTGATGGTAAAGAGGCTTTGTATTTGTATAAAGAGATCAGGAAAGATCTTATCTATGGTAATCTTCCTGTTGCTTTACTTGGAGCATATTTATATTCGAAGTATTTAGGGATTTCTCTTGAAGATCTTTATAAAAAATATAAAGATAATTTGTATTATATAAATTTTAGAAGAATTATTCCTGAAAACTACTTTATTCATGATACAATTTCTTTCTCTGATATTATTGAGAATAAAATTGATGATAATTGGAAAAAAAGGTTAAAAGATGCAATAGTTTTTGTTGGAACTGGTGCTCAAGCTGCATTTGATCATTTTCCAACTTCCATACATCCTCATACTCCAGGTGTAGAAGTTCATGCATTTGCTTGTGATAATTTGCTTCACAATGATTATCTTCGTGGAGTTCCATTTATAATTGAAATATTGGTTCTTTTAATTTCAATATGGCTTCCTGTTATTTTTATATCAAAATCAGTTTTTAAAATGAGTATTTATAATTTTATCTTTATTGTTATTCTTATGTTTGTGAGCATCTTTTTGGTATCAAAAAATCTAAATTTTCATTTTGCTCCTTATTTTATATCAAACATTGTTCTTTATACATATGTAGTTGCATATAAATCCATAGTTGAGGATAGACAGAAGAGATGGATAAAAAATACATTTTCTCAGTATCTCTCACCTGAGGTTGTAGATGTTCTTGTAAAGGATCCTTCAAAACTGAAACTCGGTGGCGAGAGAAAGGATATGACTGTATTTTTTATGGATATTGCAGGTTTCACATCTATGAGTGAGAAGATGACACCTGAAGATGTTACAAACATATTAAATGAGTATCTTTCTCAATTAAGTGATGTAATACTTTCCAAAAAAGGTGTTATAGATAAATACATCGGTGATTGTATAATGGCTTTTTGGAATGCCCCAGTTGATGTGGATAAACACAGGGCACTTGCTGTTGAAGCAGCATTAAGTTGTCTTTCAACTATAAAAGAGATTAATGAGAAAAAGAAATTTAATATAGGAGTTAGAATTGGGATAAACAGCGGAGAGGTTGTTGTTGGAAATATGGGTTCTAAGAAAAGGTTTTCATATACTGTTCTTGGTGATAATGTAAATCTTGCATCAAGGCTTGAAGGAGCAAATAAGTTTTTTCATACAAATATTATGGTAAGCGATGATGTATATAAGGAAGCAAAAGAGGAGTTTATTTTTAAATATATCGGAGAGATTCTTGTTGTTGGAAAAACTCTTCCTGTAAAAGTATGGGAGCCATATAAAAAAATTTCTGAGATGAATGAAAATGATAGAGAATTTATGAGAAATTTTGAAAATGGTATAAAATATTTTTATGAAAAGAATTATTCTTTTGCAAAGGAATTTTTTCTCAAATCAAAAACGATTTTTGGAGATGATGGACTTGTTGGTTTTTATCTTGATTTTATTGATGAACTTGAAAAAGGAAAGATGGAGTTTGATGGTGTATTTAATATAAGGAGCAAATAATGGAAGTGTTTTGGCGTCTTGTTTTAAGTCACCTTATTGCTGATTTTGTGCTTCAGACTAACTGGATAAATAAGATGAAAAGGAAATCTATAAAAGGTGTAATTGTGCATGTTATAATACATTTTGTTGTTACATATCTTATACTGATGCCTTATCTTGGAAGTATATGGTTTGAATTTGGAGGTTTTAAACTAAACGGCTATTTTATGGTCTTTTTAATATGTCTTGTGCATCTGATGGTTGATGAAATGAGAATTTATATTATAAACCGCAGGATTTATGACGATAATACAGTAAGTTTTCTTATTGATCAGTTTCTTCATTTTTATTTTATTTTTATGTTTACACCTTTTAAGGATATACTCCCATCATTTAGAGGTGAAAAGATCGTTATGATTTTAACATTTCTTGTAATGATTGCGCATACAACTACCATTTTTATATATTACATCGAGAAGGATTTAAAAGGGTTACCTTTTCCAAGTTTTGATCAGAAGTATTTCATGATATTTGAAAGGATTGTTATCTGGGCTTTTTTTCTTATGAATGGATGGGGATGGCTTTTTTTCCTAATTCTTTGGATAATTCAACTTTATTATCTTAGGATGAAAAGAATAATTGACATAACCAATCTGAATTTTTATCTTAGTATAATTATTTCCGTAATTTTTGGTCTTATTACAAGATATTATTACTACTTATGATAGTTATAAAAAAGTCAGATATTACAAAAGAATTTTGCGATGCTATTGTAAATGCAGCAAACTCAAAGCTTTGTGGGGGTGGTGGTGTTGATGGGACAATACATAGGGCAAGTGGTCCAAAACTTTATAAGGAGTGTCAAAAGATAATTAAGAAAATAAAATATCTTGAGCCTGGAAATGCGGTAATTACACCAGCATTTGATATTAAAAATGTCAAATACATAATACACACAGTTGGACCTATATGGAGAGGTGGAAAGTTTAATGAGAGTTCTATACTTTCTAAATGTTATGAGAGTTGTTTTAAAATAGCGATTGAAAACAATATAAAAACTATAGCATTTCCATCAATATCTACTGGAGCATATGGATATCCAATTGAGCTTGCAGCACCAATTGCAATAAAAAGCGCCTTTTTATATGAGAATTTTTTTGAGAAAATAATATTTGTTCTTTTTAGCGATTATGATTTATCAGTTTATGAAAGAGAGTATAAAAAATATGAGGAAGTTTCTTGAGGATATCAGGTTCGTTGTAGTTGATGTTGAGACAACCGGGCTTAATCCGGAGACAGAAAGAATCTGTGAGATATCAATGGCTGCTATTAAAAATCTTGAGGTTAGAAGTTCGTTTACTTCTCTTATAAATCCAGGGATAAATATCCCACCTGAGGTTTTTAGAGTTCATGGAATAGATAACACTATGGTTGAGAAAAGTCCAAGGTTTGAAGATATTGCAGATATTATCTTGGACTTTATTTCTGATAGTGTTCTTGTTGGTCATAATATAGAATTTGATTTTGGTTTTCTTAAAAATGAGATGAAGAGAGTTGGATATGATATAGGAGATTTTTATCTTGTTGATACAGTTGCTCTTTCAAGAAAACTTTATTCTATAAAAAATTATAAACTATCAAGTGTCGCAAGACATCTAAATATTAAGTCGGAAGTATTTCATAGAGCAGAGGATGATGTTGAAGTAACAGTTAAAATATTTCAAAATATAATTAGAGCACTTAAACACAACTATAAAGTAGAAACTCTTGAAGATTTGATTGAATTTGTTAAAAATTAGATAGAATAAGTATGATATACAAACTTCCATTTAATTTCAGTATAAACGATATAGAAAGTATAATTAAAAAGGACTCAAAATTTGTTCTTAATCAAAAAGCAAGAAAAAAAATAATTGAAGTTAGAAAAAAACTTTCAAAACTTATAGATGAAAACAAAGTAATGTATGGAATAAATACTGGTTTTGGAGAGCTTGCAAGCAAGAGTATATCCCAAGAAAATTTAAAACAGCTTCAATTAAATCTTATTAGAAGTCATTCAACTGGTGTTGGAAATCCTTTAAGTGATGAAGAAGTAAGACTTATGATGTTTATAAGAGCAAATGAACTTGCAAGGGGAGCAAGTGGAGTTAGGATTGAGGTTATTGAAAAATTATGCGAGTTTTTAAATAAAGGTGTAATTCCATATATTCCTGAGAAGGGAAGTGTTGGGGCAAGCGGAGATCTTGCTCCAAGCTCTCATATGGCACTTTGTCTTATAGGAGAAGGATATGCAAAAGTAATGGGGGATGATAATTTTGAAAAAACAGAAAAAATTCTAAAAAAGCTTTCTATATCTCCTATTACGCTTGAAGAAAAAGAAGGGCTTGCACTTATAAATGGAACACAGGCAACAAGTGCAATTGGGTCTTTATCTCTTTTAAAAGGGCTTAAAGTTTTTCATACATCAATAGTTGCTGGTGCTTTAAGTGTGGATTCTTTAAAAGGAACAACTGTTTGTTTTGATGAAAGAATATCTAATTTAAAGCCACATCCAGGACAAATTTATGTTGCAAAAAAACTAATAGAATTACTCAAAGGAAGCGAGATAAGAGAATCGCATAGAATAAATGATAACAGGGTTCAAGATCCTTATTCGCTTAGGTGTATGCCTCAGGTTATGGGTGCTGTTATGGATAATCTTTATCATTGTGTAGATATTGTTGAAAATGAGTATAAAAGTGTTACTGATAACCCTCTTATTTTTTTTGATGGTAAAAATATAGATGTTCTTTCAGGTGGTAATTTCCATGCCCAAGCACTTTCTTTTGCATTTGATATAGCGGCAATGGTTTTAACTGCAAATGGAAATATGAGTGAGAGAAGAATTGCCCAACTTGTAAGTGATTTTAAAATTTTGCCACCTTTTCTTGCAAAAAATCCGGGTCTTGAGAGCGGACTTATGATATGTCAGGTTACAGCTGCTTCATTATGTAATCAAAACAATATTCTTTCACATCCATCATCAACTTTTTCACTTCCAACTTCAGCAAATAAAGAGGATTTTGTCTCTATGGGGACAAATGCAGCATTAAAACTTAGAGAGGTTGTTGAAAATGTATCAAGAATAATTGCAATAGAGCTTATAGGGGGTGTAAGAGCAATAGAGTTTCACAGACCATTAAAAACATCACCAACTCTTGAAGATGTTATTAGAAAGATAAAAAATGTATGTGGGAATCTTGATGGTGATATAGAGTTTTCATCAAAGATAGAGGCATTGAGTGATTCAATTTTAAATGGTGAGTTTTTAGTATAAAGGGAGGTGTATATGGTAATAAGGGCGCCAAGAGGAAATAAACTTACATGCAAGGGTTGGAATCAGGAAGCAGCAATGAGAATGCTTATGAACAATCTTGACCCAGAGGTTGCAGAAAAACCAGAAGAACTTATTGTATATGGTGGAAGAGGAAAAGCAGCAAGGAACTGGGATTGTTATAAAGCAATAATAAAAAGTTTAAAAGAACTTGAAAATGATGAGACACTTTTGATTCAATCTGGAAAGCCGGTTGGTATTGCAAAAACTCATGAGTATGCACCAAGGGTTTTGATTGCAAACTCAAATCTTGTTGGGAATTGGGCTACTTGGGATGTTTTTAATGAACTTGAAAAAAAGGGATTGATAATGTATGGACAGATGACAGCAGGATCTTGGATTTATATAGGAACTCAAGGAATACTTCAAGGAACATATGAAACATTTGCTGTCTGTGCAAGAAAACATTTTAAATCAGATCTTACAGGAAAACTTGTTGTAAGTGGTGGGCTTGGTGGTATGGGTGGAGCACAACCACTTGCAATTACAATGAACAATGGTGTTGCAATAATAATTGAGGTGGATCCCGAAAGGATTCAAAAAAGACTTAAAACTGGATATCTTGATACAATGACAGAAAGACTTGATGAGGCATTAAAAATTGCAGAGAAGTATTTAAAAGAAAAAAAGCCAATATCAATAGGTCTTCTTGGAAACTGTGCAGAGATACTTCCAAAAATGCTTGAGATGGGCATAAAGATTGATGTTCTTACAGATCAGACATCAGCACATGATCCTTTAAATGGATATGTACCTGAGGGTTTAAGTGTTGAAGAGGCAAAAGAATTGAGAGTAAAAGATCCACAGACCTACATTGATAGAGCGATGAAATCAATTGCAAAACATGTTGAAGCAATGCTTGGATTTATGAAAAATGGAACGATTGTTTTTGATTATGGAAATAATATAAGAACAATGGCTTATAAAATGGGTGTTAAAAATGCTTATGATTTTCCTGGTTTTGTTCAAGCATATATAAGAGATCTTTTCTGTGAAGGAAAAGGACCTTTTAGATGGGTTGCTTTAAGTGGAGATCCAAAGGATATATATTTTACAGATCAACTTGCAATTGAGACATTTCCAAAGAATGAGACAATGATTAGATGGATAAAGATGGCATCAAAAAAGGTTCATTTCCAAGGGCTCCCAGCAAGAATTTGTTGGCTTGGATATGGTGAGCGTGAGGTTTTAGGACTTAAATTTAATGAGATGGTGAAAAAAGGAAAGATATCAGCACCTATTGTAATTGGAAGGGATCATCTTGATAGTGGTTCTGTTGCAAGTCCATATAGAGAAACCGAAGGAATGCTTGATGGCTCAGATGCTATTGCTGATTGGCCAATACTAAATGCAATGCTTAATGTTGCAAGCGGAGCAAGTTGGGTTAGTTTTCATCATGGTGGAGGGGTTGGTATAGGATATTCACTTCATGCAGGTCAGGTTATAGTTTGTGATGGGACAAAAGAAATGGCAAAGCGAATTGAAAGGGTTTTAACAAATGACCCCCTTACTGGAATTTTTAGACACTATGATGCAGGTTATGAGATAGCAAGAAGGTTTGCTAAAAAGAAAGGGATAAAGATACCGATGAAATAGAAGATTTGGGTTAAAAATTTGGTATAATCTAATATAATATGGAGAAAATTATAAAACTGACTTCTTTTTTTAAAGAGGCATATTCAGAGTTAAAAAAGGTTACATGGCTCTCAAGACAGGATATTACGAGGGCTACATTAGGGGTTATAGTAGTGGTGATAATATTTGCAATCTATGTGGGAATGATTGATTTTTTGATAAGTAGATTATTTGGACTTTTTTTAGGTAGATAGGAGAGAAGATGGCTTATAAGTGGTATGTTTTGAGCGTTAGAACAGGTTATGAGGAAAAGGTGAGAGAGGCAATAATCAGTAAAAAAGAAAACAATGAACTTCCGCAAGAGGTTGATGCTCTAATACCGACAGAAAATGTCCTTGCGGTTAAAAATAACAAAAAAGAGATAAGAAAGAGGAAATTTTTCCCTGGATATATTCTTGTCTATATCGATTTAAATGAGGATGTTTACTGGAAGATCAAAACTATAACTGGGGTTGCAGGATTTTTGGGTGGTGATAAACCAACTCCTTTGAGTGAAGATGATGTGAATAGTTTGATGAATAAGATTGAAGAAACAAGTAAGGAAAATCCCAAACCAGCAGTTGATTTTTACAAAGGCGAGATAGTAAGGATAACAGATGGTCCCTTCAAGCATTTTACAGGTGTTGTGGAGGAAGTAAATCTTGAAAAGTCCAAACTTCTTGTTATCGTTACAATATTTGATAGACCTACACCTGTTGAACTTGATTTCTTACAGGTTGAAAAAACATAAGGAGATCTTATGCCACCAGTAAAGAAAGTTAAAACACAGATCAGACTTCAAGTACCAGCAGGTCAGGCAAATCCTGCACCACCTATTGGACCTGCGCTTGGTCAGCATGGGGTAAATATTATGGATTTCTGTAAGCAATTCAATGAGAGAACTAAGAATATTGAACAAGGGATGCCGATACCTGTTGTTATAACTGTTTATGAAGATAGGAGCTTTACATTTATAACCAAAATGCCACCGGTTTCAGCACTTATAAGAAAAGCATGCAAGATACCAAAAGGTTCAGGAGAGCCAAATAAGAATAAAGTTGGGAAACTAACAAAGAAACAGATTGAGGAAATAGCAAGAGAAAAGATGCCGGATTTAAATACCAAGGATATTAATAAAGCAATAGAGATGGTAAAAGGCACTGCAAGGAGTATGGGAGTTGAGATAGTTGATTAGATTTTTTGAGGGAGTTCCTTTAAAGGAACGTTATAACCTCATGGAGGAAAAATGGGAAAAAGAATTGAAAACTTAAAAAAAGAAATAGATCTAAAGAAAGAATACACAATAGAGGAAGCAGTAAGAATACTTAAAGAAAAATCAAATGCAAAGTTTGATGAGACAATTGAGCTTCATATAAGACTTGGAATAGATCCTAAAAAAGCGGATCAGAATGTAAGAGGGGCAGTACCTCTCCCTCATGGTAGGGGTAAAAAAGTCAGAGTTGCTGTAATAGCAAAAGGAGAAAAAATCTTTGAAGCAAAGGATAGTGGTGCTGATATTGTTGGTTCTACTGAACTAATAGATGAGATAGCAAAGGGTAAAATAGATTTTGATGTTCTTGTGGTTACTCCTGATCTTATGAAGGATATAGCAAAACTTGGGAAAATTCTTGGTCCTAAAGGCTTGATGCCAAATCCAAAAACAGGAACGGTTACTTTTGATATAAAAAATGCTGTGAAGGAAATAAAAGCAGGAAGGGTTGAGTTCAAAAATGATTCATATGGTATAGTTCATGTTCCTTGTGGTAAAAAATCTTTTGATGAAAAAGCGCTTATTGAAAATATTAATGCAATTATTGATTCTATAATAAAAGCAAAGCCGCAAACATCAAAAGGTAAGTATATAATTTCTACCTATCTTTCCTCAACAATGGGACCGGGACTGAAACTAAAGCTTGCAAAAGAAATATAGAATAGATAGAAGTCAATAATCTTTTAAAAAATCAGTTTTAAGTTCTAATGTTGGCAAACTATCGGTGTTAGATCAAAATTTGATGTCCCTGAAATAAGATTCGTTAGATCAAAAAATGCTCCTGAAATCTATGCATAAACCTCTATCCATTTTAATATTTTCTTTTACTCTCATAAATTTTTCTATAAATTTTTTCCTGCGGATAAAATAAAACAAATTGAAATCCCCCTTAGTCCCCCTTTAGCAAAGGGGGAATTTAGGGGGATTTAGTATTTTGAATAATTGAAATATTTTCAAGGGATATAATTTTGATCTATCCGGATTATCTTCAGGGACAAAAATTATTGTCTAATTCGCTATCTTTTATAAATTTAAAAGAATTGGTAAAATAATAGTATGAAAGTGTTTTTGTCGTTTTTTTTTCTTTTTTCTTATAACCTTCTTTTTTCTGTGGAGATACTTCTTGAAGAAAATAAAGCGGAAAGTGGAACCGTCGGATATGTTGATGTGGTAAAGATATTCAACATTTATTCTGTTTCTTTTAAGGAAAGTTTTAGTAGAGAGGTAGAGGAGAGACAAAAAAAAGTTGATGAACTTAAAAAAGAGATTGATCATTATACTGCAAAAAAAGAAAAACTTGAAACTGAGTATCAGATAGCAAAAATGCTTGAGGAGTTTTATAAAAATATTCAATCTTCAACACAGACAATTGAAAGTGCATCTCAATTAGATTCCGTTTCAAATTCAACAAATTCAAATACTCTAAATCTTTCTGGTAATAGTGTATCTGTTAGTTCTTCTGCGCTTGCTCAAAGCACCACATCTTTAAGTAGTTTGAGCGATGTTGTTTCTTCATCTAATGTGTATGCTGTTGAAGAGCCATATATTGTGATGCCTGGTGTTGGTAAATTTCCGCTTTCAAATTATAAATTTTCTATTTCTTCTTCTACTCTTGAAATTTCAAATGCTATTACTCAACTTGATCAACTTATCTCAAAACTTAAAAATGATATATCTGAACTAAAGAAAAAGTATGATGAGGAACTATCAAAAAAAGCATCAAAGGAGAATGAAAAGATTTTTAAAAAAATATATGATGCAATAGAAGAGGTCTCAAGGGAGGAGAGGGTCAGTATAGTCATTGATAAGAAGAGTATCCTTTTTGGAAGAAAAACGGTGGATCTAACTGATAAGGTCATTGAAAAACTGAGGGAGTAAGGTGTATATAAGAAAAACTGTAAAGGAAATAGCAGAACTCTTAGACCTTGAATATATCGGTGATGGCAGTAATTTTATTGAAAGGGTCTCTTCAATTGAAAATTCAGATAAAAAAAGTATAGTTTTTGTGGAAGATCAGGAGCTTCTTAAAAATTTAGTTGCTGGTTGTGTAATAATGAGAAAAACAGAAAATCTTCCTTCAAATATCCCTTCCATTATAATAAGTTCAAATCCTAAGTTAAGTTTTGCAAAACTTCTTGAGTTTATAGAAAAAAGTAATAAAAGTTATGAGAAGGGGATTTCTCAAAGAGCTATTATAGGAAATAATGTTAAGATTGGGGAAGATGTTTTTATAGGTGATTTTGTAAAGATATGTGATGGGGTTCGGATAGGAAATGGATGTATAATTGAAACTGGATGTTATATAGGAGCAAATAGCATTTTGGGTGATAATTGCTTTATATATCCAAATGTTGTTATAAGGGAAAACATCCATATAGGAAGAAACTGTATAATTCATAGTGGGAGTGTTATTGGAAGCGATGGTTTTGGATATATTAGAGTTGGAGAGAAACATTATAAGATGCCACAGATAGGAAATGTTATTATAGAGGATGATGTTGAGATAGGGTCAAATGTATCAATAGATAGGGCAACCATTGATTCAACGATTATCGCAAGCGGTACAAAGATAGACAATCTCGTTCATATTGCACATAATGTAAAAATCGGTAAAAACTGCATCATACTTGCAGGTGCGGCTATTGCGGGTTCAAGTATTATAGGTGATAATGTTATTATTGCAGGGCAGGCTGGCATAACTGACCATGTAAGGATAGGGAATAACTCTGTAGTAATGGCTCAATCAGGTGTTATAGGTAATATAAAAGAAAACAGCGTGGTATTTGGCACACCTGCAAGGGATAGATATGAGTTTATGAGAATTCAGGCATCTTTATCGAAACTGCCTTTGATGTATAAAGAGTTTTTTAAGAGAAATGAAAAGAAAAACAATTAATTCTGAGTTTATTATAGAAGGTATTGGGCTTCATAGCGGAAAGAATAATTTTGTTGTTGTAAAACCAAATTTTGATGAAAATGGTATAATATTTGTAAACTCTGATAGCGGTGAAAAAATTAATCTGGATGTTGAAAATATATCTTCAACAAATAGAGCAACAGTAGTATCTAATGGAAATTTTTGTGTATCTACAGTTGAACATCTTCTTTCATGTTTTATGGCTTTTGATGTGGATGATGCAATAATTGAGATAAAGGGAGATGAGATACCTATTCTTGATGGGTCATCTGAAGGTTTTGCACAACTGCTTCTAAAAGTGGGTTGTGTTGAGAAAAACAGCGATGTGGATGTTTTTGAAACGGATGAGGAGTTCATATATGTGTGTGGGGAGAGTTTTTATAAAGTTGAGAGAGATAATAATTTTGTAATTGATTGCACATATGAACATGAGTATACGCAGAGCCAGAGATTTGTTTTTGAGGTAAATGAGAAGAATTATATAAAAGAGATTGCACCAGCAAGAACATTCGGTTTTGATTATGAGATTGAGTATCTTAAAAAAAACAATCTTATTCTTGGTGGTTCACTTGATAATGCTATTGTCATTACAAAAAATGGAGTAATAAATGGTCCTTTAAGATTTAAGGATGAGTTTGTAAGACATAAGATACTTGACCTTTTAGGTGACCTTAAGATAAGCGGGTTGAGATTTGCTAATCTAAAAATAACAACGAGAAGACCTTCTCATAGAGCAAATATAGGGCTTGTTAAAACTATTCTTGCAAGAAGGAGTTTCTATGAAAAAAATACTCAATCCTTCCGAGATACTTAAAACCATACCTCATAGGTATCCTTTTCTCTTGATAGATAAGGTAGAGATAGATACTTCTTGTGGGATAAAATCAGCAAAAGGGATTAAATGTGTAAGTGCAAATGAACTATATTTTCATGGACATTTTCCTGATATGCCAATAATGCCGGGTGTTTTAATCCTTGAGGCGATGGCTCAGACCACTGCAACTCTTCTTTATTTTTATCCAGAACTTAAAAATAAAAAAGGTTTTTTTGCGGGAATAAAGAATGCAAAATTTAGAAAACAGGTTTTTCCAGGTGATGTTCTTGAGATTTATATAACCTTAGATAAGGTCAAAGGGAGTATAGCAAAGGTCCTGGGAGTTGCAAAGGTTGATGGTGAAATAAGTTGTGAAGCAGAACTACTTTTTGCGCTTCAATAGGAGTTTCTTATGAAAAAGATACATCCAACTGCAATTGTGGATAAAGATGCTATAATAGGTGAGGATGTTGAGATAGGTCCTTATTCAGTTATAGGCAAAAATGTGATAATAGGTGATGGAACTTATGTAGGACCGCATTGTGTTATAGAGTATGCAAGGATAGGTAAAAATAACAGATTTATTGCCTCCGCTTATATAGGACTTCCACCACAGGATTATAAATACAAGGATGAGGAAACTTATGTTGAGATAGGGGATGATAATATAATAAGGGAATGTGTATCTATTCATAGAGGAACTCCGACAGGTCGTCGGATTACAAGGATTGGAAGTGGGTGTTTTTTTATGGCGAATTCTCATGTAGGACATGATTGTGTTGTTGGTGATAAGGTTATAATGGTTAACTCCTCTGCACTTGCTGGACATACAACTGTTGAAGATAATGCTATACTTTCAGGACTTGTTGGTGTTCATCAGTTTACAAGAATTGGTAAATTTACAATGATTGGTGGTGGGGCAATGGTTAATCAGGATATAATTCCTTTTGTTATAGCAAAGGGTGATAGAGCAAAACCTGTAGGTTTAAATATTATTGGACTTAAAAGAAATGGTTTTGACTATGAGAGAATAAAAGCAATAAAATACGCTTTTAAAGTAATCTTTAATATGGGACTTAAATTAGAAGAAGCACTTGAAAAACTTGAAAGTGAAAATCCATCACCTGATGTCTTTGATATAATAAAATTTTGCAGGGAAACTAAAAGAGGAATTGCAAGACCAAGAGAGCTTGTGGATGAATAAAATAGGTATAATAGCAGGAGAGGGGTCGTTGCCTGTTATTGCTGCAAGGAATGCGAGAGAATTGGGTTTTGATGTTTTTGTGGTTGGTTTTGAAGGATTTACTTCAAAGGAGATTGAGAATTATTCAAAGGTTGGTTACTTTAAATTAGGCAGTGTTGTAAAACCGATAAATTTTCTTAAGACTAACGGTGTGAATAAAGTTATACTTTTGGGTAAGATAGAACATGTAAATATTTTTAGGGAGATAAGGCCTGATTTTAGGGCTTTAAGGATGATTTTTAAGATGAGAAAAGATTCAAAGCCAATGTCAGTTTTTAGGATTATACTTGAGGAACTTGAAAAGGAGCAGATAGAGGTAATTGATTCAACTGTTTTTATTAAAGATCTCATTGTGCCAAAAGGATTTATTGTTGGGAAAGTCACTGATGAGGAGGCAAAGCAAATAGATTATGGTTATCAGATCGCTAAAAAGATTGCTGATATGGATATAGGGCTTGCTATTACTTTAAAAGATTTTTCAGTTATCTCTGTTGAAGGTATTGATGGCACGGATGAGTGTATAAAAAGAACTGGGAGTATACTTGGAGGTAAACCTTTTATTCTTATTAAGGTTGCAAGAACAAATCAGGATCTTAGATTTGACCTTCCTGTGGTGGGTAAAGAAACCGTTATCAATATGAAAAATGCTAAGGGAAAGGTCATTGCTCTTGAGAGTGGGAAAACTATAATGGTTGAGAAAGATGAGGTACTTAAAATTGCAAAGGATAGTGGGATAAAGATTTTTGGAGTTTAAGTTTATTTGTTATTAAAGGGGAGGTTATGATTAGAGCAAATCCGCATCTAATTGAAATAAATGCAAGGGTTTTTCTTAATGCTATGCGAAAGAATTATCAATCTCCGGATATGAGTATAAGTATGATACCTGATGAGGAGTGGTTAAAACTCAAACATTTGGGTTTTGATATAGTATGGCTTATGGGAGTATGGAAGACAAGCGAGATATCAAGGTCAATTTCTATGGATGAGGATTTTTTAAGGGATTTTGTATCAAAGAATAATATGGATATATCAGCAATATCATCTTCACCTTATGCGGTGAAAAAGTATGTGTTAGATGATTTTTTTGGATTTGAATGGGAGCTTAAAGCACTCAAGGATAAACTGAATTCCTTTGGGATGAAACTCTTTCTTGATTTTGTATCAAATCATATGGCTATCGACTCAGATTTTTCAAATGAGTGTATAGATTGCTTCGTTTGCGGAGAGAAACAGGATTATGAAGCAAATAAGGACCTCTTCTGTCAGAAAAATATTGGTGATAATGTTTATTACATTGCACATGGTAGGGACCCTAATTTTCCACCATGGAAGGATACAATTCAACTGAATTATTTTAATCCTATTACTCGCTCCAAGATGATAGAGGAACTTAAAAAAATATCTGAGATGTGCGATGGTGTTAGATGCGATATGGTGATGCTGAGTTTAAATGAGGTTTTTGAAAGTGTTTGGGGGCATCTTGTTTATAAAAGAGGATTTAAAAGACCACAGGAAGAATTCTGGCAGGTTGCGATATCTGAGATTAAGAGTATAAATCCATCTTTTACATTTATCGCTGAGGTTTACTGGGGTCTTGAGTGGAAGGTACAGCAACTGGGTTTTGATTACACATATGATAAGGTTTTCTATGATAGATTAAAGAAACTATCACCAGAGGAGGTAAAGGGGCATTTAAGAGCTGAAAAACTTTATCAAAAGAAATCTGTGAGGTTTATAGATAATCACGATGAGGAGCCATCAATATCATCCTTTGGCAGTAAGAGGGCTAGTTTCTGCGCATCTGTAATGGTTTCAACAGTAAGAGGGCTTAGATTTTATCATTACTTTCAACTTAAAGGAATACCAATAAAAATACCTCCTCAGATTGCTTATTTTGATATAGAAAAATACAAAGATATAGAAGTAGAAAAATTTTATGAGAAACTTCTAAAGATAGTGGACCATCCAGCATTTCACGGTGGTGAGTGGGAACTATGTGATGTTTATCCTTTAAATCAAAGTGATAGAAGTTATAGAAATATAATTGCCTATAAATGGACACAGATGAGAACAATAAAACTTGTGATTGTTAATTACTCATCCGAGAGTTCCAGTGGGTTTGTAAATGTATCATTCAAATCAAAAACAGATACTGTAGTTCTTTATGAGGAGTTTAATGAGAGGTTTTTCTCTTACAAGGCAGATGATGTTTCAAACAGATTTAAGATTGAGAATATTCCTCCCTATTCTTTCTATATATTTGATTATGAGTTTTAAGTGAGTTATAGGTGAGTGGTAAGAAGTTTTTCAATTATCTTTTGGAGTTTCTTTTCCCAAGGGTTTGTTTTTCATGTGGGCATGATATTGATTCTGATTTCGCAAATCCTTTGTGTAGAATATGTTATGAGAAACTGGATTTCATAGGCGATTTTTATTGTAGATTATGTGGGAGAAAGATTGATAGTGGCGGTATTTGTTATTGGTGTGCAAGGACTCCAAAACCCAATTTTTTATTCCTCAGATCGGTTTTTATGTATAACGATGAGATATCTTCTTTAATAATTGCATACAAATACCGCAATTATAAGTACCTATATAAGTGGTTTGCAAATATTATGTCTATATCTTTTTTGAGGTATAGAGAATTTTTTGAATATGATAGCATCACGTATATCCCTCTTTCAAAAGGAAAAATGAGAAAAAGAGGATATAATCAAACAGAGTTAATAGCAAAGGAAGTTTCTATGAAACTAAATCTTAATTTTTTAAAGGATGTTGCTATTAAGATTAAAGAGACGAAAAATCAGGTTGAGTTGAGTAGAGAGGAGAGAATGGTAAATCTTAAGGATGCTTTTATGGTAATTGATAAAGAAAGGGTTAGAGGTAGAAGTATAGTTGTTGTTGATGATGTAGCAACAACTATGTCAACACTAAATGAGTTTTCAAAAACTTTGAAAGAAAGTGGTGCAAAGAAGATTTCATGTTTTACCATTGCAAGAGAATAGTTTTTATGGGGTCTAGTAACGAAACATTGTTTGTATGGAGGGTTTTTGAGAAAGTAAGCAAAACCCAAAAATCATCCATAATGCTTATAGAGGATGATGAGGATGTTGAAAAGTTTTATGAGATATCAAAGAGTATAAATCAGATTTTCAACCTTGATATTGAAATCCTAAGATTTGACCTTCTAAAGGATAATCAGATAAGAACAGTTGAAAGGTTGTATAACTCAGTAGAACTAAAGCTCATAATCTGTTCCAAAAGAAGTATTGATATTCCATTTGCCTCTATAGATAACTTTAAGGTTCTTAAAATAGAAAACCAAAAGGAGTATTCAAGGAGTTTCCTTATTGAAAAATTGTCTTCTCTTGGCTTTAACAAGGTGAGTTTTATTGAAAATCAGGGTGAGTTTTCAACAAGGGGAAGTGTTATAGATGTGTTTAATTTCGGGGATGATTATCCAAGAAGGATATACTTTGATCTAAATAAAGTTGTTGCTATAAGAAAATTTGAAATAGATACGCAGAATACTTTTGAATTTGAGATGGAGTTTGAGATAAAAAATTTTAGTGCGAAGGATAAAAAACTTACCGATTTTGGTTTTAATATCTATAGTTTTTCTGATATCTCTTTTGAGGTTGATGGTTTTTTCAATAATATAAGGTTTCAAAATATAGAGGTTTTTATAAATGAGATTAAAAAATTTGCTATAGATAAATTTGATGTATATATTTATTGTCTTAATGAAAAGGAAAGTTTAAAGATATTCAATTTCTTTGAGGAAAATGGGATAAGGTATCCAGTTAAATTTTTATTAGGTTATCTTCCAAGAGGTTTTTATTCAAACAAGAAAAAAATTTCAATTATATCATCAAATGAGATATTTTTAAGGGAGTATGAGTATCGTGGATTTAGAAAGAGGGCAAAGAGGTTTTTCAAATTAAATGACCTTGAGATAGGGGATTTTGTTGTTCATGAGGATTATGGTGTAGGAAGATATTGTGGTATAAGAGAGATAACACATCGAGATGAGTGGGGTAACATTTATAAGAGTGAGTGTGTGCTAATTGAGTATAGCGGCGGGGATAAACTCTATGTTAGTTTTGATGAGTTTAAAAAGATATCAAAGTATATGGCTCTGGAAAACTCGAAAGTAAGACTCTCATCGCTTTCATCTACTACATGGAAGAGAGTTAAAGAAAGGGTAAGAAAAGAGGTTGAAAATATTGCAAAGGATATAATAAGAACTGAAGCAAAAAGGAAAATGATAAGAATAAAACCTATGTTTAAGGGAAGTTTTGAGGATGAGTTTGAAATTGATTTTGAATACGAACTTACACCAGATCAGAAAACTGCAATAGATGATGTTTTAAGGGACCTTGAAAGCGGATATGTTAGTACAAGAATTGTTGTTGGTGATGTTGGTTTTGGGAAAACAGAGGTTGCAATGAGGGCATGTATGAGAGCAGTTGAAAATGGTTTTCAATGTTTGATAATGTGTCCAACAACAATACTTGCCCAGCAGCATTATATAAATTTTGCAAAGAGGTTTTCAAGGTTTGGTGTAAATGTTAAGTGCCTTACCAGGCTTACACCCTTGAGTGAGAAAGAAGAGATTATTTCTGATATTTCAAGTGGTGTTATTGATATTATAATAGGTACTCATATCCTACTTTCTGATAAGATAAATTTCAAAAACTTAGGTATTCTTATAATTGATGAGGAACATAGATTTGGTGTTAGACAGAAGGAGTGTATAAAGAAAAAGTATAACAGTGTTCATGTTTTATATCTTTCAGCAACTCCAATACCAAGAACACTCTATCACTCAATCTCAAATCTGATAAGTATGTCAGTCATAGAAACACCACCTCAAGGAAGGCTTTCTGTAGATACAAAGGTTCTTCCCTATGATGAGAATATTATAGTAAAAGCAGTTGATTTTGAAGTAAATAGAGGAGGACAGATTTATTATGTCTATAATAGAGTTGAGTTTATGGATAGAAAAAAAAGCGAACTTGAAAAACTATTACCTGGCATTAGAATTGCAAGTATAAATGGTCAGATGCCAAACGATGTTATTGAAAATATAATGATAGATTTTATGAATACCAAATATGACCTTCTTCTTGCCTCAACTATAATTGAGTCTGGGATAGATATACCTTCAGTAAATACTCTTATAGTTGAGGATGCGCATAAGATGGGTTTAAGTCAATTGTATCAGTTGAGAGGAAGGGTTGGGAGGGAAAAGAAAAAGGCCTATTGCTATCTTTTCTATCCTAAGAATCTTTGTGAAAAGGAAGAGATGGACTCGGGTTCTCTTAAGCGACTTTTTGCGCTTGAAGAGTTTTCAGAACTTGGAAGCGGATTTAGACTTGCTATGAGGGACCTTGAGATAAGAGGTGCGGGGGAAATTTTAGGTACAAAACAACATGGTTTTATCAGTGCTGTTGGACTTGATATGTATCTAAATCTTCTTGAAAATGAGATAAGAAGAATTAAAGGAATGGAGGTGAAAGAGGATAAGGAGGATGTTTTGATTGACCTTAAAATATCAGCATTTATCCCTTCTCAATACATAAACGATGATATGGAAAGATTGAATTTTTACAAGAGATTGTACTCCGCCGATTTTAAAGAAATAGATGAGATAGTTTCAAAGATGAAAGATATTGCGGGACCTCCACCAATAGAGCTTATAAATCTTATTGAGATAATTAAAATTAAAAAAAGAATTAGAGACAGAGGGGTTAGAAAGATTGTTGAGAAAGGCGGATGTATTGAGTTTTACTTTTCAAAGGATTTTAAAGTTTCACCTAAAGAGATAGAACTCTGGCAGAAGAGATTTTCTAACAGGATTAAATTTTTTAAAACAACTGCAGGTGATGGTTTTGAGATAAGAATTGATGGATATGATAGAATAGATATACTCAAAGAAGTTTTTCGTTTATGAACGATAACAATGAGTGGAAAAAATATCTCCAGATTGGTCTTGAGATATGTATGTATGTAATATTTTTTGTATTTGGAGGTTATTATCTTGATATCTATTTTTCAACAAAACCATACTTAACATTTACAGGGGTTTTATTTTCAATGTTCGCTCTTTTTTATACCCTCTGGAGGAGATTTAGATGAGTTTTTATGATATCCTTGGATTTTTTTTAGGGATTTTTTTAGGTTTTTTAAATGGAGTTATAACAATTTCAATCTTAAAAAAATACATAAAAGAAAGCAATAAAAAGTTTTTTACAGCTTTTATACTTCTTTTTTTCTACAAATTCTTCTCACTTATATTTTTATTCATTTTCTTGTGGATATGGATTAAAAAAGTTATAATAATATTGTTGAGCTGTTTTTCTTTGATTTTTATAAATGTCTTGATGGAGTTTTTTTACTTTAAGGATTATGGATCTAAAAGAAGCTCTTGAACATCATATAATAGATCAGATATATGGATGGATAACTCTCTTTGGCTTTAAACTCCCAATCTCCAAGCATCTGTTTATGATTTTTATCAATATTTTTATACTTGTGGTTATATTTCCAATTATAATAAGGTCCAGATCAAGATATCTTTTTCCACTAAGGTCCATTATTGAGATAATAGTTATTTTCATAAGGGATGAGATTGTAAAACCGAATTTAGGAGAACTTAGCAAGAAGTATCTTTCCTATTTTGTTAGCCTTTTCTTTTTTATCCTTGGTATGAACCTGCTTGGATTTGTTCCCTTTGGTGCCACAGCAAGTGGTAATATCTCAGTTACAATAGGGCTTGCACTAACTTCATTTTTTTTAATTATCTTTTCAGCGATAAAAGAGAAAGGGTTTGTTCATTTTGTAAAATTCTTTATTCCCTCGGGGATACCTTTCTGGCTTTATCCAATAATAGTTCCAATAGAGATTGTTGGACTTTTTACTAAAACTGCTGCGCTTGCTATCCGATTGTTTGCAAACATGATATCTGGACATATGGTCATTCTTGTTTTAATATTTTTTATTTTCATATTTGGAGCAATGAATGTGTATCTTGGACTCTTTCTAACCGCTCCTTTTTCAATACTTCTTGTTCTATTTATATCGCTTCTTGAGGTCTTTGTTGCTTTCTTGCAGGCATATATATTTACTTTTCTTACATCTATATTTGTGTCACAGACACTTAGTGAGCATTAAAAGGAGGGAAAATGGAACTGACATTCATAGGAATGGGATATCTTGGAGCAGGAATTGGAGCAGGGCTTGTGCTTATAGGTGCTGCTTATGGTATAGGAAGGCTTGCTTCAAGTGCTCTTGAAGGAACTGCAAGACAACCGGAGGCTGCAAACACGATAAGAACAACAATGATTATACCTGCTGCTCTTATTGAAGGAATAGCGCTTCTAGCTCTTGTTATATGCTTGCTTATTGTGATGAACTTTGGAATGCCTAAAGAGGAGCAGTTAAATAAGATTCAAACTGAACAGGTGAAATAGTTTATGGAAAATCTTGTAAAGCCTGAGTTTGGACTTACATTCTGGACTATTGTGAGTTTTTTTATTTTGGTTTTCATACTATCAAAGTTTGTATGGAAACCTCTTCTTGAGGCAATTGAAAAAAGGGAGAATAAAATAAAGCAAGATATAGAGTCCGCTCAGAAAGCAAGGGATGAGGCAACACTGATAAAAAATCAAATTGAGGAGAGATTTAGAAAACTTGATGATGAGATAAAAGATATTATTGAGAAGGCGCGAAAAGAAGGGGAACTCAAGAAGGATAAGATAATATCAATTGCCCAAACTCAGGCTCATCTTATTGTAGAAAATGCAAGAAGGGAAGCAGAAAACTATAAAAAAGAGATTGAAAAAGAAATTGAGAAAAAGATTGTTGAGATATCTACTGAGGTAGCAAAGAAGGTTTTATATGATGTGATAGATAAAAAAATAGAGGAGAAGATATTGGAGTTAAGTCTTAAAGAGTCAGAAAATTGTTTAAAGATAAAGCAACTATGAATACATTTAGTAGTTACATAGCAAAAAAGTATGCAGTTGCATATGCTTTTTGTAGAGGTGAGGATATAGATGAAAAGAAAAAGATTTTTGATTCGATTATAAATGAGATAGATAAAAATATGTTTTATTTTTCAAACCCAACAATTCCTTTTGATGTGAAGAGAGAAATTCTTGAAAAAATACTTTATATGTATAAGAATAAATCTATTAATAAAATTCTTTTGATGATGATAAAGAATAAAAGAATAAAATTAATTCGGGAGGTTTATAAAAAGTTCAGTAGGATTTATCTTGATTTAAAAAATATGATTGAAGTAGATGTTGTTTCAAGATATGACCTTAATGAAAACCAAAAACAGATGATATCATCCCTTTTTTTTAAATTGACAACAAAGAAACCTCAGATAAGAATCTTAAAGGATGAAAATGTAATAGGCGGATTTATCATAAAATGGGATGATAAAGTAATTGATGCAAGCATCAATAAGAAACTTGCTCTTCTTAAAGAAAATCTAATAAAAGAGGAGAGTTTATGAGTATGAGGTCTGATGAAATAACAAATATAATAAAATCCAGAGTTGAAGGATTTGTAAGTCATATTGAACTTGATGAGGTTGGAGAGGTTATAAGTGTTGGTGATGGGATTGTAAAAGCGTTTGGACTAAATGGTGCTATTATGGGTGAGCTTGTTAAGTTTGAAAGCGGTGTTGATGGTATGGTGATGAATATAGAGATGGAAGGGGTTGGTATAGTTGTTTTAGGTGATGATAAACTAATAAAGGAAGGACAGAAGATTAAGAGAACTGGTAAGGTTATGGAAATAGGTGTTGGTGAGGGACTTATTGGAAGAATAGTTGATCCTCTATCAAGACCGATAGATGGGAAAGGACCGATAAGATATGCATCAACAAGACCTGTGGAGGTTATAGCGCCTGGTGTTGTTGAAAGACAGCCAGTAAGGCATCCGCTTTATACTGGTATAAAAGCGATTGATGGAATGATACCTATAGGAAGGGGGCAGAGAGAACTCATAATTGGAGACAGACAGACCGGAAAAACAGCCATTGCTATAGATACCATAATTAATCAGAGAAGAGAACCTCCCCACACAAGACCGATTTGTATATATGTTGCGATAGGTCAAAGAGAAATGAGTGTTGCAAGGATTGCAAAAATACTTGAGGATTATAATGCAATGGAATATACCATAATAGTTGCTGCTTTTGCCTCAGATCCAGCACCTATGCTCTATCTTTCTCCATACTCTGGATGCACTATGGGTGAGTATTTTATGTGGAAGGGAAAGGATGTTCTTGTTATATATGATGACCTTTCAAAACATGCACAGGCATATAGACAGATGTCGCTTCTTTTAAGAAGACCACCGGGAAGGGAGGCATATCCTGGAGATGTTTTTTATCTTCACTCAAGATTGCTTGAGAGAGCATGTAAACTAAATGATCAAAACGGTGGTGGTTCACTTACTGCTCTTCCAATAATAGAAACGCAGGCAAACGATGTCTCAGCATACATTCCTACAAATGTTATATCAATAACGGATGGACAGATATATCTTGAACCATCTCTTTTTTATTCCGGTATCAGACCTGCTATAAATGTAGGAATATCGGTCTCAAGGGTTGGCGGCTCGGCACAGGTCAAAGCAATGAGACAGGTTGCAGGAAAACTTAGAATAGATCTTGCCCAGTACAATGAACTTCAAGCTTTTGCCCAGTTTGCCTCTGACTTAGATAAAGAGACACTTTCATTTATAAGAAGAGGACAGAGGCTTGTTGAACTTTTAAAGCAAAACCAATATGAACCACTCTCAATGCCCGAGGAAGTTATAGTAATCTATGCGGGAACAAGGGGATATCTTGATGATGTGGAACTTGAAAGGGTAAAGGAGTTTGAAATAAAACTTCTTGATTATATCAAAAAAAATTACCAATCACTTATAGAAAGCATTGAGACAAAAAAAGAACTTACACCGGATATTGAAGCAGAACTTAAAAAAGTTATAGAAGAGTTTAAAAAAGAGTTTTTAAAAAAGATTATTTAGGAGTTATATATGAGGGTGCTTGTTAGTGGTGGATGCGGTTTTATTGGCTCAAATATTGCAAAAACAATGGAAGAAGAGTTTAAAGCGAATGTAGTTGTAGTTGATGATTTTTCAAGCGGGAGTTTTAAAAACCTTTTAGGTTTTAAAGGAGATATTGTTGCATCGGATATAAATTCAGTTGAATGGTGGGATAAAGTAGGTTATGTTGATGTTATTTTCCACCAGGCAGCAATAACTGATACAACTGTTACGGACGAGAAAAAGATGATGGAGGTAAATGTTGAAGGATTTAGAAGTGTTTTAAATTATGCTTTAAAATATAAAGTTAAAAGGATAATCTATGCATCAAGTGCTGCGGTTTATGGAAATCTTCCATGTCCAATGAAAGAGGATATGACACCATCACCCCAAAATATTTATGGTTTTTCAAAGGCGATAATGGATAATGTGGCAAGGGATTTTTATGAAAAGAATCCAGATTACAAAGTTATTGGGCTTAGATATTTTAATGTTTATGGACCTGGTGAGTATCATAAAGGCAGATTTGCTTCAATGATTTATCAGTTATATCTTCAGATAAAAGAAAATAAAAGACCAAGAGTTTTTAAATATGGTGAGCAAATGAGGGATTTTGTTTATGTTAAGGATGTTGTGAATGCTAATATATGTGCGATGGAATGTGAGATGAGTGGGGTTTATAATGTTGGAAGTGGTAAACCTGAGAGTTTCAATTATGTTATAGAGTGTTTAAATAAAGTACTTGGGAAGAACCTTGAACCAGAGTATTTTGACAATCCTTATTCTTTCTATCAGAATAAAACTGAGGCTGATTTAAGAAGGTCTAAGAGTATTCTTAATTACAAACCATCATATTCGCTATATGATGGTATAATGGATTATGTTAAGAATTATCTGGAGAAAAAATAATGCCATCGCTTAGAGATATTAGAAAACATATAAAGGCAGTTAAAAATATAAAACAAATAACCTATGCTATGAAGATGGTTGCTTCAGCAAGAATTAAAAAGGCGCAAAATCAAATACTTTCGTTCAAACCTTATGTTAATTATCTTGAGAATATGATATTCAGTTTGAAATCGGAGTTTGAGGATGAAAATATAAAAAATTTTGAGTTTTCAAAATTTCTGATAAGGGAGTTGAAAAGCAATAATGTGGGAATTGTTGTTGTTTCCGGAGACAAAGGACTTTGTGGCTCTTTTAATAATATGATACTTATGAATGCTTTGAGGTTTATAAAATCAAATGAAGGCAAAAATATATATTTAATCTGTGTTGGGAAAAAGAGTTATGATTTTTTTAAAAAACTTAAAGGGGTAAATATCTATTATCAGATTTTAAATATATTTCCAAAGGTTAGCTACACCCATGCATCAATTCTAAGTGAAAAGATTATAGAGATGTATGAAAAGTATAATCTTGAGAGTGTTTTTATTGTATATATGGAGTTTAAGAGTTTGTTGAAGCAGGAGTTGAAAAATATTCTGCTTTTACCTATTGTAAAGGACTTTAGTGGGATAAACAAGAGCAAGAGTTTTTCTGATATGTTTCTTTTTGAGCCATCAAAGGAGATTATTTTAAAAGACCTTGTGCCTAAGTATATAAATATTGAGGTATTTAGAATACTTCTTGAAAATCAGGCTTCAGAATTGGCAAGTAGAATGAATGCAATGGAGCAGGCGTCAAAGAATGCATCTGAACTTATTGATGAACTTACGGTGAAAATGAACAAACTCAGACAAGCACAGATTACAACTGAGTTAAATGAAATTATAAGCGGAGCAAATGCTATAAGCGGATAAAATTAAAAAGGAGATATCTATGAATAGAGGAAATGTTGTTCAGATAATAGGACCGGTAGTAGATATTGAGTTTAAAGGAAAACTTCCTTCGATATTTAATGCTATAGAAATAAACTTTAATGTTGGAGAGGAAAAAAGAAGACTTGTATGTGAGGTCTCACAACATATAGGTGATAACATCGTTAGAGCAATTTCTTTAGGTCCAACTGATGGTCTTTATAAAGGGGCTGAGGCGATAGATACAGGTGGTCCTTTAAAAGTTCCTGTTGGTGAAGCATGCCTTGGAAGGGTTTTAAATGTCCTTGGCCAGCCCGTAGATCACAGAGGACCTATTGAGGCAAAGGAGTATCTTCCAATTCATAGAGAACCACCAAAGTTTACTGAGCAGAAGACAACACCTGAGGTTTTTGAAACAGGTATAAAGGTCATAGATCTTCTTGCTCCATTTATGAAAGGAGGAAAGATTGGGCTTTTTGGTGGTGCAGGTGTTGGAAAAACAGTTATAATAATGGAGTTGATAAACAATGTTGCAAGGGAGCATCATGGATACTCGGTTTTCGGAGGTGTTGGTGAGAGAAGCCGTGAAGGAAATGACCTATGGCTTGAGATGCAGGAGTCAAAACTTTCTGATGGCTCTCCAGTTCTTTCAAAGACAGTTCTTGTATATGGACAGATGAACGAGCCACCAGGTGCAAGGGCAAGGGTTGGACTTACAGCTCTAACACAGGCAGAGTATTTTAGAGATTATAAAGGGCAGGATGTTTTGCTCTTTATTGATAATGTTTTTAGATATGTTCTTGCAAACTCTGAGGTTTCTGCACTTCTTGGAAGAATGCCATCTGCTGTAGGATATCAACCAACACTTACAACTGAGATAGGATGGCTTGAGGAGAGAATAACATCAACAAATAAGGGTTCAATTACATCAATCCAGGCGGTATATGTCCCTGCTGACGATTTAACAGATCCTGGTGTTGCAAATGTTTTTACACATCTTGATGCAACTGTTGTTCTCTCAAGACAGATTGCAGAACTTGGAATATATCCAGCAGTAGACCCTCTTGATTCAACATCAAGGATACTTGACCCAAATATTATTGGAGAAGAGCATTACAATGTTGCAAGAGGGGTACAAAAGATTCTTCAAAGATACAAAGAGCTTCAAGATATTATCGCAATACTTGGTATAGATGAACTTAGTGATGAGGATAAATTTATCGTCTATAGGGCAAGAAAGATACAGAAGTTTTTATCACAGCCATTTTTTGTTGCACAGCAGTTTACAGGAAGAGAAGGTAAATATGTTAAACTTTCTGAGACGATAAGAGGATTTAAAGAGATACTTGAGGGAAAACTTGATCATATCCCTGAGCAGTTTTTCTATATGGCAGGTGGAATAGATGAGGTTAAACAGAGATATGAGGAAAGTAAAAAAGAATAGGCAAAAAAATGGATAAAAAATTAAATCTTACAATAATGACACCACAGAGAGTTATAGTTGAAAATAAAAAAGTTGATAGTGTTACACTTCCTGCATGGGAAGGAGAGATGTGTGTATTATATAACCACATACCTTATATAGGTCAGTTGAGGGAAGGGATACTCAAATATAGAGATGG
>Ga0272449_1000783_pt1 | contig 35822 bp, 26 predicted proteins | sample YNPCB0241_FD_198679 | JGI IMG/M metagenome (GOLD analysis project Ga0272449, IMG submission 198679) | Hot spring sediment microbial communities from Yellowstone National Park, WY, United States - YNP-CB-024-1 | ecosystem: Environmental > Aquatic > Thermal springs > Hot (42-90C) > Sediment...
CAGTTTAGTTATCTTTGGTAAAGCATCACGACGATAGGTTAAACAAAAACTTTTTGGTAGTTTATACGACCCACCACGAACTATATAAAAATTTTTATTAAAAAATTTTTTCTCGCTAATATATCCTGGATAATAATCAAACTTGGATATTGTCCGTTCACGAACATTGCCTGCCATATCATAACAACCATATACAGATACATCCCGAGGATAATAACAAATAGGTTTTATTCTACTGAATCTTATTAACCAAATTATATTTGCTGAGTTAGGTTCCAAAAAATTGTCCCAGGGGAAAATTCTTCCATCAGTACCCCATGCGGCTTTTTTCCATTCAAACTCTGTTGGCAACCTTTTTTGTACTCATTTGGCATAATTCATAGAATCTTCTAACGAAACGATAACTACAGGATAATAATTCTGTCTTTCAGGATAGGTCCAGTTTTTCCAATGGTGTGGTGGATACCCAGTAGCGTCTATAAATCGTTTATCCTGTTTGTAACCTCAGTTTTATCAATAGAAAATCCTTTTAGATAAACTTTTTGTTTTGATCCTTCAGAGGAACAATATGTTTTAGTTGATCAAGAAGTCCTTCTAAAAGTTCTGCAACATTTTTTTATCAAAAGTTTTACAAACATTATTTGATGTTGATAATCTTTGATTTTGATAGAAATTATTAAAGAACGAAGTTGTATATCTTTTGTTTTTGCATAAGGCAAAATATAATAAAATATTTTGTTGTTAGAAACATTTTTGACAAAATTTTCAACCTTTTCTTTCAGCTCAGGTTCAAGATTTGGATAAATTTTGATAAAATGAAATATTGCATAAATTGAATTAATCTGTATCAAAACAGAGATGATTACTTCTTGCAAATTTTTGTTTTCTAAATAAGCAATTAATATATTCTCAGCATCTTTTGTTTTATAATTTTCTATTGTTTTACGTAACAGTTGTTTTAACTCAAAATTTTGTTCTTTTTGATAAAGTTCAATAAATGTTGGTAAAAACGAGACTTCACAAAATTTTGATGATTGAATAATACAAATTTTTTTATTTCTACATCGGTAAACATCGGAAGTGATAAGAAAAAACTTTTTGATGCTGAAACATCGTTAATTTGTAACAACAGTTGTTTAACCTTCTCGCTAAAAAATTTGTTGTTTATCTTTGGTAAAATTTTTTGATTTAGTTGAATAACAAAACAAAAATTTAGTATTTTATAAAGATAAAAGCTGTGCTTTTTGATTTAGACAACACTTTGGTAGATTTTATACGGATGAAAAAACTTGCTGTAGAAATAACTGTTGAACATATGATAAACGCAGCTTCGCCTGGACAGAAAGAAGACCCGATCTCTGAAATATTTAATATTTACCGAAGGACACATATTGGAAAGTAAAACTGTACTTGAGGAACTTATTATAAACAAAATGGGTTATATTGACTATAAAATTTTGTCTTCAGGTATAATCGGGTATCAATGTGGCTACGATCTTGCAACATATTCGTAACCCAAAAGTTATCCCTAATTTAAAAAAACTTATTAAAATGGGACTAAAGATTAGTACTATTTCTGACGCGCTTGCTGAACAATGTTATAACCATCTTGCAAGATTACATCTTATTCACTGGATGGATGTCGCTATAATTTATACTGACACCGCTGAATACAAACCTTTACCGAAACCGTTTCTTACAGTACTTGAACGTCTTAAACTTCAACCAAAAGAGTACTCTATGTAGGCGACTGGTCAGAACTTGATATTGTTGGTGCAAAAAAAGTTGGGTTATGGACAGCGTTTGCACGTTGGGGTAAACATCCTGATGCGAAAGATACTGGTGCTGATTTTAACATCGTTTCTATAGAACAAGTTGTTGATATGCAAAAAAATATTATGAAAAATAAACAATTTTTGGTTTGTAAAATTTTTTTATTCTTTTTATTGATAACAGTTGGATTTTGGTTTATATTAAAAAATTTTTTAGAACCAAAATTTGCAGTTGTTGAATATGTTTTAGAAGGTAAAAAATATAAACTTTATTTAGCTGATGAACCAAAAAAATGGTCTCGTGGTCTTATGTATATAAAGAAACTTAGAAACGTTGATGGTATGTTATTTATTTTTCCTGAGAAAACAGATTGCGTGTTTTACAACAAAAACACTTATCTTGATTTAGATATTTACTGGATAGACGGTAGCAGTGTAGTATGTAAGAATTTTTTGCCATCAGTAAAAAAATCAAAGAAAATAATATATATACCTTCGCCCCAGAGAGTTGATAAAGTTGTAGAACTTGTAAAAGATTGAAAAACCAGTAGAACCGTTGTTGGAGGGGGGCGAGATATAAAATTTTAAAAAATTTTTTTCCGACGAAAAATTGTGGTTTTCTAAAAATTTTTTTAAATTTTGTTGACATTTTTCCAAAAATTATATCATAATAGTATAGTTGAAGAGATAAAAAGTTTAATTTGTTCTTTTTTATAATCTGCTAAAGAGTCTCTACAGGACAATCCGTAAATTTTTCTCTGCTACGGGCCAGCGGGACATATGTAACCCTATAGGCGGGTTGAAAGCCTATTTTATAGTATTGTGTCCGCTGGCCCCTAGAGAGTTTTTCTGCTCTCCGAAAGACCAGGGAACAAACAAGTTCTGTAAAATATTACAAAAATGTTTGTTCCCTGGTCTTTTTTTATTTATATTGGTTTAAAAACCTATCTTAAAACTTTATATTGTAAATAAATGAAGAAAGAAACGAAGATTGTTAGTGTCTTTCTATTTATAGGTATTTTTAATAATATTCTTTTTGGTAATTTATTGACTAACCCAGGGTTCGAAGACACTCCCACATTAACTGGGTGGATACGAAGTGGAACATTATCCAGTGGTGTAGTAACTTCTCCTGTAGTGAGTGGTAATTATGCTGCAAAAATTTCTACTTCTGCAATAGCAGGTAATAAAGCATTGTATCAAAATGTTAATGTATATGAAGGTAAAAGATACATTCTTTCAGGTTATACTTATTTAATAGTTGCACAAGGAGGTGAATCAGTTGGGTTAGGGTTGAAACCTGGTGGCGGTGGTGTTGCTACGGAATGGACTGCAAATGTTTCAAATTCAACAAGTACTACATCACAGAATACTTGGGTTTACTTAACTTTAAGTACAAAAGTTCCCTTGGGTATAAATGTTATTGGTGTAAATATTTATCTTCGTGCTTCAGGTGCATTATCTACTTGGGCTACTGGATATTTTGATGATATTTCGTTTGTTTTTATAAGTTCTCCACCAGGACAAGTTACAGGTTTTGTTGCTACGACAGGTTCAAACGGTGGAGAAATAAATTTGGTTTGGGTTTCTCCAACAGCAACTATTGGGTACGAAGATGTTTTACCTACTGGATGTTCTTTTTATATACAATATGCTTCTTGGACAGGGGTAAATTTTTCAACTACAACTCAACCTCCTGAAGGTGGATATCATATCTGGATACCTACGGGTCCTGTTATACAAGGTTCATATTGTTATTATACAGTAGGCGGGCTTGAAGAAGGTGTAACTTATTATTTCAGAATTTGGACAAAAGATAATGCTGGGAACTGGTCAGAAATCTCTGACGGTGCAACTGCTTATGCACAAATCACACCACTTTCACCGAGGAGTTTGACCGCATTTTCAATATCCTCCTCCACAATTAAGCTTGTCTGGACACCTTCAAATGCTGTATCGTATCGGATTGAACATTCATCTGTCTCTGATTCTTATGGCTGGATTTTTAGATCAACTGTATCAGCAGCAATTAATGAGTATATAGATGAAAATTTAACTTCAAATACTACTTATTGGTATAGAATGTTTGGAATTAACTCAGCAGATGGTGTGAATTGGAGTCAACCAAGCGTAATTGTTTCTACTATAACTTATCCAGCTGCACCAACAGGGTTTACTATAACAACTCGTACTACTACAAGTATTACCTGGGGTTGGACAACACCAGTTGGTGGTTGTGATGGATACAGAATTTATCGTACAACAGATAATTCTTTAATAGCAGACCAAGGGTCTGCAACTACGTTTAAAGAAACTGGTCTTTCAACAAACACTGCTTATGGTAGGTTTGTCCGCGCATATAACATTGTGGGTGAATCGTTAGATTCAAACCATGCAACATTTTATACTCTTGCAGCAGCACCGGTTAATTTACAGGTTACCGAAGTGTACTCAAGTTCAGTAACACTTGTTTGGGAAAACGGTGGAAACCCTTCATGGACACGCTACGGTGTTGCAAGAGCTGAAGACGAAAATTTTGCTGTTAACCATACAACAGTTGTAACTTTCACAGATAACTTGACACAACTTACTGTAACAGTTACAGTTCTTGGTGGAAACACAACATATTACTTCCGTGTATGGGCGTATAATGGCGATGGTGTTGAATCAGGATATAGTAACATAGTAAGCACACTAACACATCCAGGTAAACCAGTTGCACCTGTTGGTTTTTATGCAGTTGCGTTATCAACAGGTTCAATAAAATGGGAGTGGAATATTACTAAAAATGCTACTTATTATCAAATATACGATGCTTATACTAACACACTTTTAGCAAATCTTGAAGGTAACGGCACAACAACATGGATTGAAGTTGGTCTTTCATCAAATACACAATATTCAAGGTATGTGAAATCAGGTAATGAATATGGACTTTCAGAACCGTCAAATGTTGTGTCAAAATACACGCTTGCATATCCGCCTACAAGTTTAACTGCAATACCATTAAGTTCGTCAACTATAAATCTTACCTGGAACTACAGCGGTGCTACAAAATATCAGGTCTGGTATTCTACAGATAATATAAATTATTACCAAACCGCAATTGTTGATTCTACTACAGTTAATTATACTCACGAAAATCTTGTTGCTGGTAATACTTATTATTACAAGATTGTTCCTGTGAACGGCGACAATGTAGCAAATGAAAACTTTTATTCACCGATTGTTTCAACAAGAACATTGCCTTCGCCAATATATTCTTTCTCAGGTTCTGCTTTTACTACAACATCAATTAAATGGCAATGGTCTTCTGCGTTAGGCGTAGATAAGTATAGAATTTATTCCGCGACAGACAATTCTTTGATAGCAGACCAACTGTATGAAGAAACTACATTTATAGAAACTGGCTTATCAACAAACACTGCGTATGGGAGATATGTTAGAGCGGTTAACACTTCTGGCATAGGCGAACTTTCACCAAAAACTACGGTCTATACATTAGCTGCAACACCAACTAATCTTTATTTCATTAGTGTGTTTTATACAAGTGTTACATTTACCTGGTCTGCTAATGGTAACCCGTACGGGACAAAGTATGAAGTGTCACAGTCGGTAGATAATTTCCAAACTAATTTTTCTACACCAATCTCTGTTACTTTTGATACAGTAGTATCTATTAGTAATCTTTCTCCGTCAACTACTTATTATTTCTGTGTCAGAGCGTTTAATGGTGATAATATACCTACAGAATTTTCTCAAATTATAACAACAACTACTTTATCCTTACCACAAGTTGATATTTGTATAACAGAAGTTTTAGCGAATGATTCACATTCTACTGAAGGACCAGGCGAGTTTGTTGAAGTATACAATCGTGGTTCAGTAGAAGTAAATTTAGCAGGAATGTTTTTATGTGGTGAAGGTGATACAAATGATAGTATTGTAGATTATACAGGCACATACGATTTAGGACAGAGCGGGACCGTTCTTTATCCTGGTTGGTACGCGTTAATTGTTGACCCAGACTATGATGGATGGTATAACACTTGTATCCAACAACATGCGGATTTAAACAAACTTATAATGTTGACTATAAGTGGAGATACTACATTAGGTTCTGGTGGGTTAAAAAACGCTTTTGGATCTGTATGGATAACCTCAGGGACGGTAGTGTTAACTTCGTTTACTTGGGTATCAGACGCAGGTAATGGTAAATCTTGGGAAAAAATAGATTATTCAGGTCCTGCAATTGACAGGTCTGATTCAGGAAACTGGGCTGTATCAACACATCAGTCAGATAACAATTCGTATTGTACACCAGGATTTTTAAACAGTGTATCAGGAAGTACAGATATTAACCCGTCAGATATTGTTATAAACGAATTTCTTTACGATGCTGTTTCAACAGATAATGGTAACGAATGGATTGAGTTGTATAACAATCTTTCAACAAAAACGGTTAACCTTGCTGGTTGGAAGATACAAAAGTCTACAGGTCCAACAATAGATGTTGCTGTGTGGACAGATTTGTTCACAATAACTTCTGGTAGTGTTTCTCCTAATGGATACTTTTTATGTACACAGTCAACAGCTTTTGTGAGATACCGTGCTGATTCCCAATATTCAGATTCTGCTACAATGAATAATTCAGCACCGTTTGCAATACGGTTGGTTACACCTTCAGGTAAAGAGATTGACCGTGTAGCATATGGAGGTAGTGGGTCAGACGGGTTAGCAGAAGGTGAAAAAGCAGCGATCGCTGTTTTCGCAGGTCAAAGTTTATCAAGATATCCTGATGGGAAAGATACAAATGTTAACTACGACGATTTTATCAAGTTAACAAATCCTACACCAACAAATTCCTCTGGTCTTGACAGAATACCCCCTGCTGCTATTACTGATCTTAAAGCACAGACAGGGCAAAATCCTGGTGAAATTATCCTTAGTTGGACAGCACCTGGTGACGATGGTTCGTTATATGACAACACTTCAGGTGCGTATTATATTGTGAAATATGCAACATATCCTGTCACAACTTCTTCTACTTCGTGGTGGGAACAAGCAATGGAGTATATTCAACAATGGAATGTTGCACCACAAGGTGTTCAAGAACAAAAAGTTTTACAAGGATTTTGCCCAGGGACAACATATTATTTTGCAATAAAAACAGTTGATGATAATGGTAATGTATCAGATATAGATATCAACGCACAAAATTCTTTAACCCAAGCGTCTGCTTATGCACAGGTTGGTTTCATTGGTTCTGTAATACGGATAAACGAAGTTGCCCCTGACCAAACATCTTCTGCTGGATATGACTGGATTGAATTTTTTAATGTTTCAACTTATTCTGTTAATATATATGGATGGAAAATTTATGAAGTATACACTTCTTCAACACAACCAATTGAAACAATAGAAGCAAACTGGTCTTTCCCAGCACAAAGTTATCTTGTATTACGGTTTGGTCAACAACAAAGGAATATGTCTACACCACAACAAATATCTACAAATTATTATGAACTTTATACAGATAAACCAGGTCTTACTGCAACGGATAACATAATTGTTTTAGCTGATAATAATAACAACTGGATAGATGTTGTTTGTTTTGCTGACAGAAGCGGAAGTTTGTCAAATTCTACACGGTTTCGTGCTGCGTATAACTATGCTGTTTCTATAGGACAATGGTATGGTCCTTATGCTGACAGAACAAATGATTGGTTGATAGAACATTATTGTGCATCAACATTGTTTATGTCATCAGGTAAAAGTGTAGCACGGGATGAAGTTTCAACTGATGGTACAAACCCGTCAGTTAACGAATGGTATATGACAACACAACTTACCCGTGGTACTACAAATTCTGGAATGGATAAAAAACCGCCTGCTGCTATAACTACATTACAAGTGTCAGCAGGTCCTAACCGTGGCCAAGTAAAACTTTCCTGGATTTCAGTTGGTGATGATGGTTATACAGGTACAGCATCTGGGTATATGTTGAGATATAATGTTGTTCCTATAACAGAAGAAAATTTCTTTGAATCAATAAATGCTGACAGAATTTCTAAAGATGGACAATCTGATAATGTTTATATGAAACCACAACCTTCAGGGAAACAAGAGACAGTAGTCGGTGCTTTACAAGTAGGTGTAACATATTATTTTGGGATAAAAGTTTTGGATGAACGTGTCAATTTTTCTTTGTTATCAAACATAGTATCCTTTGCTGCACCTGATATTGTAGGTTCAAATATACGAATAAACGAGTTTGCTGTGTTAGAATCCACTGCTACTGGTGGTGATTGGGTTGAACTATACAACGCTTCTGAAGATACTGTGAATATTAAAGGATGGACATTATGGGGAATAAAAGCTGGGGAAACAACTCCGTCTAAAATAAAAGAGTTTCCAGAAATATTTTTACAACCTAAGGATTATCTTGTAGTAAACTGTATCCCTGGCGTAGATGAAACAATTTCTAAAGGTGACAACGGATATTGGGATGTGTATACTACATACGACATACGCGGGTTTGAAGGAGTGTTGTTTTTAACTGATACACAAGGTTTTGTTGGTAATTATGGCAATATTGTTGACTTTGTAGCATATACTTCCGGTGGGGCACCAAAATGGAAAGATATATGGAATATAGCGTGTGATTATAACCAATGGTCACCAAAAATTAATAATGACACAGAAGGTGTTGGATATGCAGTGGATTGGTCTTCAGGACAAGCTGGTTTTTCATTAGGTCGTAACGGTTTCTCAACAGATACTGATAACACATTACCATATGCTAAGAATGATTGGAAATTATATCGTTCACCTACAAAAGGGTATCAAAACGATGATGCCCCACCTGCTGCAATTACATCTTTTAAAGCAACATCAGGTGATATTGAAGGGTCTGTTAAACTTAGTTGGGTAGCAGCAGGAGATGACGGGTTTGTAGGTGTTAATTATGGAAAATATGAAATAAAATATGCTACATTTACAGTAGAAACATCCTCAACAGTATGGTGGCAAAAAATTTTTGGCAGAGATGTTTTCAGTGGTGTAATAGAATTGAAAATAGGTGTTGATATTTCAACAGTACAACCTGCTAATGTCGTAAGTTATACAATTACAGGATTGTTCCCAGGGTTAACTTATTATTTTGGTATAAGAACATACGACGATGTTGGGAATGTATCAGAACTTGATGAATTTTTGTCAACCAACAATCCTGTTTTTACAGTAGCGTTTGATACAATACCTGCAAAAGTACAAAATGTTTTAGTTAACACAAGGAGTAAAACTGTTGAACTTTACTGGGACAAAAATACAGAACTTGATTTTCACCATTATGAAATATATTGTGATTCAGGTATAGGAAAAACTTTTGTTATCTCTACAACTAACACTTATTTTGTTCATACAGGATTAAGAAATGGACAAACATATTATTACGAACTCTATGCTGTTGATTTAAAACAAAATATGAGTTTACCAAAAACTGTTTATGCAATACCAAAAATTGCGCCACCAACAAATGTTGCTGCAAAACATTATGGAACATATGTGAAACTTGTATGGGAACATTCTATAGATTTTACTACAAACGATTTTATGATGTATAAAATATATCGTAGTACTGATAAAAATGTCCAATTTGTTTCTGTTTCAACAACTGTTAGTAATAAATATCAAGATGTAAATGTTGAGAGAAATGTTTATTACTGCTACTATGTAGTTTCTGTTGATAAAGATGGTATTGAAAGTGAATTGTCAAACATTACTGAAGCAATACCTGATTTGCTACCACCAAAGTTTGTTTCTATATCAAAACTTACTTCACGAGATTTAGCAAAAATTAACGCAAAGATTGACCTCAAGGTTGTAGATGACAGGTTTGTTGTAAGTGATAAAGAAGGAAAAATTATATCTTTAGAAGGGAAATACAGAGTTGTTGGGTCTGATAGAGAATATAATGTAGAATTTGATCCGAAATTTGTCTCAGGAAGTTCAGAATATATTGGTAGTGCAGAATTTGAATTTTCTGTGATAACAATCAGTGATAAAGGGATAGAATATCAGTTTATAGCAAAAGATGAGGTTAACACTTCGTATTATCCTTCTGATGGAGGTTGGAAAAAAGTTTTACCGACCGAAGATAAACCAGAACAAAAGTTTATTACATCTTCAAACCCAGAAGTTGTTTTTGGTAAAGAAGTTGACGAAGTTGTGATTTATGACCAACAAGGAAATAAAGTGTGGGAACAAAAAGCTGAACTAAATAAATTAGTTGTATGGAAAGGAGAAGATAAAAATAATAAACCTGTAGAATCAGGTGCGTATATTTATCAAATCAAAACAAAAGATGGGAAACGAAAATACGGTGTAGTGATTGTGGTGAAGTAAGTAGGTACATGGTAGTAAATAGTGCAGAGTAAGAAATAGTTCAGAGTTATGAGTTATTAGTTTGTGGTTGATAGTTAATAGTAAAAAGAATTGTAGGTAGACGCACTCTTTATCCCGCTACAGAAGTGAAGTGAAAAAGTTAAAAAGAAAGAAATAATAATATGAAACCACATAGAAAATTTGAGGTTTTGCAACAAGCTGCCAATTTTAATTGTTTGTTAAAATATTGCCAAAATAATTCTAAAAAATTTCTACTCTTTCTTACTTTCTTATTTTTTTATCTTTTCACTTTCTCCTACGCAGCGTTCCAAAATACGAACTGGTCTGTTGTAGCAGAGAGTATGGGCGGTGTTGCAACAGCAAAAAATGAAGAAACATTCAGTATTTTTTACAACCCAGCATGTTTGCCAAATGTTGAAACTAAATCAATACAATTAGCTTATTACAAACCGTATGCTGGGTTAGAAGATGTAGATTTTAGTATTAGCAACATAGCTTTTGTTTTACCTACAAAATATTTTTCTTTAGGAGTTGGTGCTGGGTTTTATAATGTTAACAATTTGTATTATGAAACAACAACAATTTTGTCATTGGCTACAAATTTAAAGAAATTGTCTTTATCTTTACCATACATATCAGTTGGGACAAATTTTAAAATGTTAACAAAAGGATATAATTTTGATACCGAAATTTTAAAATATGAACCTTCTCTGAATAACAAAAGGTCTGTATCATCAGTTTCGTTAGATATTGGGTTAAACTGTAAATTGTTAAAAGAAAAATTTTTGTTAGGTTTCTCAGTAAAGGATATAAATCAACCAAATGTTGCTGTAACTGATATAGAAGATATTGTCCCTATGACGGTCTGTATTGGCAGTGCGTACAATTTTGGTGATATAAAATCAGTTCTTTATTTTGAAGATTTTACTTTAGCAACTGAAATAAGATATAGGGATCAGTTCTGGGGTGAAGGACAAACAAAATTGTTTTATGCGTTAGGGATTGAAACATTTCTTAATTTTCATACAATAGCGTTACGTGCTGGTGTTAACAAAGATTCAGTTAATTTTGGTTTCGGATATTATGGTATAAAAATTTTTAAATACACTATTGTTTTAAACTACGGGTTCGGAATATCAACAGTTATTTCAGACAATTTTGGTAATCATAGATTCTCTATTGAACTACAATTTTGATTTTTTCATCTACAGAAAGGATATAGTGTGAAGTATAATAATGTTTTTGTTTTTATAACAATTACTTTTTTCTTATCAGTAGGATATTCACAAATAAATGTTTATTTTACTGACCCGTATAACAACCCCCCATCTCTGAGTTCTATTTCCACAATAAAAAAACCGATTGATTTTGCGTTAAAAGAATTTATTGATTCCTCACCACAAACAACAATGTATATCTGTATTTATGAAGTAAATAATACTACAATAACGGCCGCAGTTGATAATGCAGTAAACCGAGGAGTAAAAATTTATGCAATTTTTGATAAAGATGTGTCAACATCAGTTTTCAAAAGCAATTTTGAATACAAAAAACTTGCTTCAGGGACACAAATTATGCATAACAAGTTTGTTGTTGTAAAAAGTTCAAAAGTGTGGACTGGGTCATATAATTTCACTATTTCTGCTGCTTATAAACAAGATAATTTTGCATTAGAGATTTTTTCAAACCAACTTGCAGAGATTTATGAAAAAGCGTTTTTATATATGTGGGAACATTCAAACAATATAAGTATATCTACACGTATTGCAGAGTTTAACAATAAACAGGTTAGTTTAGATAATGGAACAAAAATAACTGTTTATTTTAACCCATATGCTCAAAATCCACAATTAAAAGATGTTTTAATAAACAACTGGTATGATTTTTATGAAGAAAAACCGAAGATAAAAAATTTATGTTTTGCAGTAGCATGGTTTACAGAGAAGAGTTTAGCAGATTATTTAATAGAAATGAAGAAACAGAATGTATCAATTTCTGGAATAGTTGATGACCAAACCTCTGGCGTTTCTGTTTTTACAGAATTGCGTAATGAAGGGATTGACATTTGGTTTGATGGAAGACAAACCTGGTCTGGAGATGGCCTTATGCACCATAAGTTCTGTGTTTTAGATCCGTTCACAAAAAATGCAAAAGTTATTTGTGGTTCTGCAAACTGGTCTGATTCAGCATTGACTTCTGGAAGTGATGAAAATTATGAAAATCTTCTTGTTATAGAATCACAACAAGTTGCAGAAGTTTTTTATAAAGAATTTTTAAGGTTGTACAACAAAACTTTTTCACAACAAGTTTCTAATTCTTTATCTAATGAGATGGTAGAAGATATACTTTTTTATCCAAACCCTGTGAAAGAAAAATTGAACATAAAATTTAAACCAAACTTTGGTGTTAAAGAAATAAAATTTATGATAGTTTCGTTATATGGTATTAAAATCTATGAGAAAAATTTGGAGTTTACTGCAGGGATAGAAAACAAAACTGAAGTTGAACTACCAAAAGATATATTTTATGGATTATACAACGCTGTGTTACGTGTAAAAAGTTTTGAGACCCAAAAAGATTATGTGAGAAAAATTGTAGTAAAGTGAAAATATATTTAAGGATATGAAAACATATAAAAAATTAGATATTCGTCGACAAACTTTTAATTTTGTAAAAAAATTTATTGGTTTAATATATACTTTCCTAACTTTTCAACTTTTTTTATTCTTTTCAACTTCGTATTGTTCCATTTTTGAACCATATTTTTTGCCATATTCAGCAGAAGAAGTTGTTTATATGCGAGCAATAAATGTTTTGTCTGAAGGGGAAGAATCTTGTGGTAAAAACCCTGCTGGTTGTGCTTTAGAAAACAAAAAATCAGTTTCTTTTGGATACACATATTTGAATTTTAAAGATAACTTGTCAAGTATAAAGTTGTTTCTACCAGGGAAGTTTAGTAATTTAGGCTTCTTATTAAGATATGCAGATTTTGGTGATACAGAGTTTGTTTCAGAAAATTTTGATATAACAAAAGAAAAATTGTATTCTATAATTTTAAATACATCTTTAGGGAAAGAAATTTTTTTCCCCGGGTTGTTTTTAGGAATTGATTTTAACTTTGGTAATGTTAAACTTGATAAAGCAATACAAACATTTGGTTGTTCATTTGGTACAAGATATATCTTTAATTTTGTTTCAACAGAACTACATTTTGCGTCAACCATAGGGACAAACTTTGCTGAAGATGAAAACCTGTTTTTTTATGCACTTGGTTTAAAATATTATCTTCCTGAATACAAAAGTTTTTTATCTTTAGCGTATAATAAAAATGTCTATGAGTTTTTAACTACAACATTTGAACTAGACCTTGCTAAAAATTTTTTGTTGATTTTTGGATATGAAACATCAAAAGGTTTATCAAACTACTCTATAGGAGGGAAATTTAAAATAAAAAATTTAGAGTTTGTTTTTTCAACAAGATATAACACAAATTTATACTTTACACCGAGTTTAACGATAAACCACTATTTATGAAAAAACTAATAATTTTATTTTTTGTTTTTCATCCATTGATTGTTTATTCACTTCCACCATTAGTAATAACAGAAGTTGCTCCTGGTGAACCTTCAAGTAAAGATTGGATAGAAATTTTTGTTTCTTCTTCAGGAGATTATGGTGGTTACAAAGTTTGTTGTGGATATCCAAAAAAAGTTATAAAAATTTTGCCTTCAAGAAATTATGAAAAAGGTGATATTATTGTAATAACAATGAGTTCTACTTTAGAAGATGCTCAGGAAAGACAAAATTATTGGATGTTTTATTCTACAGATACTACTGGCCTTTATGATTCTGATGGAACTGTTTATATTACAGATGGAAATGATAACTGGATTGATGCAGTTGGATGGTCAAATAGAGATGGTGAAATGGCGAAAGATGCAAGGGCTGCATATAATGAAATGAAACAAAATAATATGTGGATAGAAGGTCCACAAAATGCTGATGGTAATAATGATGTTGAGGTACAAAATTCTTTAGTTGATTGGTCTCAAGGCGCTAAAACAGATGGTGCTTCAATACAAAGATATAGGAATTTTAATGGTTTGCCAAAAGATACTAATTCTATTAATGATTGGTTTTATTCAAAAACAAATACAAAAGGTTATGGCTATAAAGAGGTTGTGTTAGAGACGCGGAAGATTGTTGAAGTTGATAAAAACACGAACCCGTTTTGCCCTGAAGATCTGAACAACAATTTTGTAAAAATAAACTTTTTTATTGACGATTTTGATGCTAAAAAAACTATTGTTATATATGATATTACAGGGAACGAAATTGTTAAACTTTTAGACACAGACAGGTTACCTAACGGCGATGTTTCAACTTATTCTTCAGTTAGGGTTGGTAGCATAACTTGGGACGGAAGAAAATCTGACGGGTCAAGAGTTAAAACAGGTGTATACATCGTATATTTTGAAGCATACAATTCTTCAACAGGTAAAAAATATATTGGAAAAGATGTAATTGTAGTTGGAAGGAAGTGGTAATGAACAACAAACTAATTCGTATATACACATTCACACATCTACTCATTTACACATTCTCCGCCTTTATTTATCCTTTATTTGAAGAAAAAAATATTTTTGCAAACACTGCTGGGTTGTGTAACACTAACGCAGCAGCGGATGACAATGTAGTTTCTGTATATTACAACCCAGCAGGATTGTTCAAAATACCGAAGGCAAGTTTTTATTTTTCAAATACAAAACTTTATGGTATTGACGAACTTTTAAGTAACACAATATGTTTTTCAGCAGAGGTTAAACATTTAGGTAAAATAGGGTTGTTATATAATAATTTTGGTTTTGATTTATATAAAGAAAACTTGATAAAATTTGTTTATGCAAATAGTATTAAAGAAAGAATATCGTTTGGGATAGGGGTTAACTCTTTATCTGTTGGTATAAAAAACTATGGGTCAAAAAGTTTCCCAAGTATTGATTTAGGTGTGTTAGCAGAAGTTGACAACAAAGTTCTTTTAGGGTTTTATATAAAAAATTTTGATTTACCAAAAATTGCTGATGATGAAACTGTCCCACAGACAATTGTTGTTGGTTCAAAAATTACGCCTGTTAAAGATGCCTCAACATATATTGATGTTGTAAAAAACACAGAACAAGATGTTTTTGCAAAAATTGCTGAAGAAGTAAGTTTGAATATCATAGAAAATTTTATAACAATTTTCCGTTGTGGTGTTGAAACAGCAACAAAATACAAACCTGCGAAATATGCGGTTGGGTTAGGGTTAGGATATAAAATAGGTTCGTCAGAAATTATAATTGATTATTCGTATTTATTATCCACAGTTTTAGGTGGGCAACATCTTGTTTCTTTAAACATAAACTTTGGGAAAAAAGAGAAAATATTTTTTGAAGAAAAACAAGAAATATCAGGTACAAAAAAACGAAAAACAGAGTTGCCATCTAAACCAATAAATATAAACACAGCAACTGCTCAAGAGTTAGCACAACTGCCTGGTATTGGACCATCAACTGCACAAAAAATTGTTGAATACAGACAACAAATTGGTAAGTTTACATCAATAGAACAACTGCTTGATGTACCACGTGTCGGAACACTTACTTTGCAAAGAATTACACCATATATAACTCTTGGTGAAGAAGAAAAACCATCACCACTTCCACCACCAGCTGTTGTCCAGCCAGAAAAAATAATAGAGGAAAAACAAAAGTTTAATCTAAATACTATTACAGAAGAAGAACTTGTAAATTTAGGTTTTTCATCAACTGCTGCTAAAAATGTTATAAGGTACAGAATAAAAGTTGGTAATTTTAAATCTGTTGATGAACTATATAAAATTCCGTATGTTGACCATTCAGTAGTTGATAAAATTAAAGAAAAACTTTATGTTGAATGAATACAATGATAATTATTTTATCCATAATTTTCTTTTTAAACCAACAAAATGTTTTTTGTCAGACAGAATACGATGTTGTTTCTTCTACAATAACAGAGGAAGAATTTACTATAGAAGAAGAACAACAATTAGAAGAGTTGTATCAAGAAATTGATAAAACTGAAACAGAAACTGTTACAACATCAGTTGAAGAAGATGCACATTTGTATCAAGAAGAAGACGGGTTTTTAGAATCGTTGTTACAAAATCCGTTGGATATTAACACTGCAACATATCTACAACTTAAATCTCTTCCTGGGATAACTGCAGAGTTAGCACGAAAAATTATCTACCAAAGAAAAACAAAACCTTTTCAGTCAAAAATAGAAGTTAAAAAAATTCTTGGAGAAGAAATTTACGAAAAATCGTCATCCTATTTTGAAGTATACAAAACTACTCAATCAAAAAAACTTAATGGACAAATAAGTATAAAATTTTATCCTGAAGAAAAAACTGAGATAAAAACTTCTTACCAACCTACTGAAAAGTTTGAACAACCATACTATTTTTATAACAGGACACAGCTCTTTTATGGCGACAAATTGTCGTTAGGATATGTGTTTCTACATAAACCGAACGAAATTGTCCCTTCAACAGAAAGTTTTGATTATTTACTTCGTAAATGGTGGATAAAGTTAAATTCTTTAGGACCGTTTGACAAAATTATTTTTGGTAATTATAAAGCAGGTTTTGGATACGGAGTGGTGTTGCATGAGAATGCAGCAGTAGAATCTGTAGTTGGTTCTGTTAAACCTAAGATGCATGGGGTTAGAGAAGATAAAGGCACTGCTGATAATTCATATTTGTATGGTCTCGGACTCGAAGGGGATATTGGTGGGTTAGAATATGCTGTGTTTTATTCACAAAAAGATTTAATTGTTAAAACTTCTGTTTATACAGAAAAAACTATTACAGAAACTGGTGAAGAACAAATAAATTTTGTTTCTTTAGCAATAGACGATTTACTAGATGTTCGTAACGGCTATGTTGATTATGATAAATATTTGTTAGATTATGATGTTAATATAGAAACTTCAACAATTGGTAAATTGCCAAAAAGAAAAGTTCAAGAACAACTTCTTGGGATAAACCTCTTATATCCTATATATACATTAAAAATAGGTTTTTGTGGATATCATGCAGAATATGACAAACCATTTGATCCTGACAAAAGCAAAGTTTCAGGATATAATCTTTTAGATAAATATTCAGAAAAGTGGGGTTGTGTATACCGTGGAGATAGGTTAGCAGTAGGAAGTTTGTATTTTGAACTACCAGTTGACAAACTCACATTTTTTGGTGAAGCAGCGCAAAGTAATGCTTATTTTTCACAACAAACTTCTACTTCAACATTTTCACAACAAGGATACGCAGTTAATTTAGGGTTACTTCTTTCTTTAGGTAGAACAAAATTTTATTTATTATACACATATCTGGAAGCAAATTTTTATTCTCCATTAGGGATACCAATAAAAATTTATGATTATCCTAACAACCAACACGGGATAAAAATTGGCAACAACTTCAAGTTTAAAAATGGAGAGACAAATTTTTCTTATGGAGTATGTGAACTGTTCAGAGGTATCTGGAGTGGATATTCTGGTTCTGAACAACCACGGTTCCCATCAAGATATAACGAATTGTTTTTTGAAACAAAGTATAAACTTTTGAAAAACTTAGAAGTTTATTTCAGAACAATTGATGATTTAAGAGAACGATATATAGATTTAAAAACTTATGGTTTATCATCTGAAGAATTAAGAGTGCAAACACAACAATTGAGGATAAAAAATAGGTGTCAAGTATCAACCAGTGTTTTAAAAGATATATCTTTACGGTTTAGATATGATCAACAATGGCAAAAATTTTTGGATTATGACAAAACTTATTATGGTGAACAATTATGGACTGAGTTAAAATACAGGTTTTTGGGTTTTACAATAAACAGCAGGTTCTGTATTTTTAATTCTGACAACAATGTATATTTAAGTTATCTTGAACCACAATGGTATAACTTGTATCTTTCAGATAATGAAGAGGGTTCTACTGGAGATAAGTTTTATTTCACAATATCATACAAAATTGCAAAAAATAAAGTTGTATGGTTTAGATACAGATATAAATTTTACACATCAAAAATTATAAATCCTACAGATTCTGAGTTCAGAATACAAATAAATTACGGGTTTTAGATATAGAAACAACCTGAGATGGGGGGTGGGGGTAGTGTTTTAATTGTTGTATTTTATACTACAAATTGTTTTTTATCGTTTATATTCGATAAATTGGCTAAAATTTTTGTTACAAAAATATTTATAAAAAAATTTTTAAAAATTTGTTGACAAAATGCCAAAAGTTTGTTCTATATATTATATTAGGGCAGGGGTGGTTATAAATACTTCCCCAAAACTATGCCCTGAAAGGAGGTGAATAAAGAATGATAAAAAAATATAAAGGTTTTACTTTAATAGAACTGATGGTTGTAGTTGTTATTCTTGGTATTCTTGCAGTAGTTGTTGCACCAAGAATCCCTGATCTTGTTAAAAAAGCAAAAGAAGGTGCTACAAAAGGGTCTCTTTCTACTCTCAGGTCTACTCTGAACATTTACTACAGTGATACGGAAGGATTTTACCCTGCTACACATTGGGATAAAAATAGGGCCCCAGATTCTGATTTTCCTTCCCAAAGTACAGTTTTAGAAAATGCTCTTGTGCCAAAATATATAAAAGCAATACCTGTGGTGAAATTACCTACTGCACATAGAGATGAAATAAACACTGTGTATGTATTTAAAAATGTTCCATCTGTGGCTACGGAAAGTAGTACTAATGGATATGGTTGGGGTTATGGTTCAGTATATGGTACAGAAACCTACGGGCACATAATGGTCTATTGCGAACACACAGATACCTCTGGAAAATACTGGTACGAGTATTAAAAAATGTTGGATATAGGTGGCTTGGTGGTTAGCCAAGCCACCTATCTTCTTCCTGTTGAGTTGGGTAGAAAGGATTTGAAAACAAAATGTTTTTATTTTTTGTTTTTATAATAGGACTTATCTTTGGCAGTTTCGCTAATGTTTTGATTTATAGGATACCAAAAAAAATTTCTATTATTTTCCCAAATTCTTTTTGTCCTTATTGTTTCTCACCTATAAAATGGTATGATAATATTCCTATATTAAGTTATATTTTACTTTCAGGCAAGTGTAGAACCTGTGGGAAAAAAATTTCTTTACAATATCCTATTGTAGAATTGTTATCTGGTATTTTAGCAGTATTTACTTACATAAAATTTGGTTTTAATACAATGTGGCTTTTTTTTAATCTATTTTTTATTCTTTTAGTTATAAGTGTTATTGATATTCAGACAACAGAGATACCTGATGTGTTATCTTTTTATTTGATTATTTCAGGCGTTATTTTATCAGTTTTTAATACGTTGTTAGGTAAGGAAGTTTTAATAGGTGATACTATATTTGTAAGAATAGCAAATTCTTTGATAGGTAGTATAAGTGGATTTATAATTTTTTTCTTAATAGAACTTTTTGGTAACAAAATTTTTAAAAAACCAGTTTTAGGCGGTGGTGATATAAAGCTTTTGAGTGGTATTGGTGCGTATTTGGGAGTTCAATCGTTGTTCAAAATAGTATTTTTTTCGTCAGTAGTGGGGACTTTATATGTTTTGATTTTAAGTGTTATAAAAAAGAAAAAACTTTTTGGTGAATATATACAATTTGCTCCGTTTATTTCTATTGGTTGTTTAATATATGTATTTTTACTTTAAACTTTTGTTTTTTCAAAGGTTTTAAAAATTTGTAGTTCAAAGAAACTAACCCTTTTAAAAACAAACTTTCTTCTAATGGTAAAAGGTCACAACTGCTACATTTGTTTGTGGTATAACTTCTTTCCAAAACAATATTGTCATATACAAGAGAACCCCAAAAAGTTGTTTGGTATGGATTAAAATTTTTTATTAACAAGATATCATCCAAACTTTCCCATCCTATGTCTGTATAAATTTCAATTTTTAATTTAGGTGAGAATTTTTTTGTATAAATTTTATCCCATAACTGCCAGTCAATCATAGCAATAGCTGTCTGTAATTCTCTAAGTGAAGAAGATGATATAAATATACAATAATCTTTTAGCCATGGATAACCATTGAAATAAAATAAAAAATATTTTTCTTTTGGCGAGAAATTAGGTTCTACATCAAATTCAATAATTTTTTCTTCTTTTGACACAAAAATTGTAGAGAAAACATTTTTTTGTTCCCGCCTACAACTGAGAGAGAAAATATGAAATATAGTTAGAAAAACAACAAACCAAAAGGAAATTGATAAATATTCTTTTTTCATTATATTAGTTTTTCTGCTGATAGCAAATTTCTTTTAAACAGTTGTTTTCAAATATAAAATTTTGTTATTAAGTTCAATTATGAGGGAAATATACAAAAAAATTTTTGTTATTTTATTCTGTTTTTTCTTTATTTTAGTACCTTTGTTGCCTGATGTGCAAATTTCACGACCTAAACTGTTGGGGATAGAGATCATAAGTTTTCTTTTGTTAACAGTTTATATTATTTTTTTGATTTTTGAAAACAAAGTTTTATATCCTAAAAACAAAGTTTTTATTCTGATGATTATGTTTTTGTTGTATGTCTTGTTAAGATACTTCTTCTTTTCTGACAAAGTGTTCGCGTATAACGAGGTTAAAAGATGGTTATTAAGTTTTTGGTTGTTGTATTTAATAAGCATTCTCGGTAGTGAAAACTACGAGATTTTAATAACATTTTTTATTATTGGAAGTTTTTTATCTGTGTTGTATGGATTATTACAACACACAGGTGGATTCTACAGAATACAAGTACCAAAGTTTGACCGTGTAATGAGTATGTTTGGCAACCCAATATTTTTTGCGGCACATATAATAAATTTTTCACCATTAGTTTTTGGAAGGTTCTTGTTGTCAAAAAAATTTTTTAATAAGATAATTTATTTAACAATTTTTATTGTTTCGTTAATAACACTTTATTATACAAAGACACGTGCTGCGTTCATTGGACTATTTACAGCAATTTTGATGTTCGTTTATTTGTTATTATCAAAGGAACAAAAAATTAAATATTTAGTTTCTTTATCTATTTTATTTTTAATTTTTGTTTGGTTAACAAAAAATATATGGTTGAGACAACAAGCACATTTTTTGATCTGGCGAGATAGTTTAAAAATGTGGTATTCAAAACCGTTCTTTGGCATAGGGCCTGGTAAGTTTCATATAGAATTTGTAAATTTTGCGTCAGAAGAATTAAGAAAAATTTGGCCTGAAAAACAATGTATCATAAACGATGCTCATAATGAATATGTTCAACTACTTGTTGAAAACGGAATTTTTGGTTTTACTCTTTTTTTATTGTGGCTAGTTTTTTTCTTTCGTTTCGTAATTAAGTTAATAAAAAATTTGGATGTTAAAAAATTTAGGTTTGCATATGAATTGAAAATAATTATCAGTTCTTTATTATGTGCTGCTATTGCTGTTTTAGTACAAAATTTTTTTAGTGTTGATTTACGATTTGTTATTTCTAATGTGTATCTCTTTATTACTTTAGGATTTATTTTTGGTTATACATCTGAAATTGAAGAAAAAAATTTGTTTTTTACTACACCAGTTGTTAAAATTGCTGCTTTATGTATATTTCTTTTTCTATTAGGTATTTTCTCATATTCAGCAAAACAAAAGACATTGAGCTTTATAAGTTTGCTACATTTTACTAAAGACGGAGTTAAAATCCAAATTAATGATGTAGGTAGTGGGTTACTACAACAAATTTTACGCCCATACATTGCTCATTATAAACTTAAACAAGAAAAAGATTTTTTTGATGAAAAAATTTTAAATGTAGCTAATACTATAAAAGAGTTAGAAGAACTTAAACAAAAATATCCTAACAAAGCTGTAATATACGAAAAGTTAGCTTGGGTTTATGCAAAGGAGAGGGATTTTCAAAAAGCAGTTGAAAACTATTTAGTTGCAATAAAACTTAATCCGAATTCGTATTCTGCGTATAATAATCTTGGCAATATCATGTTTCTTACTGGGGATAGACAAAAAGCAGTTGAGTTTTATAAAAAATCTATTGAAATTAATCCTAACCAGATTGATGCAAGGCTGAACTTAGGAATTTTGTATTATTACGAAGGAAAGTTGAATCTTGCTGCGGAACAGTTTAATAAAGTGTTAGAACTTGATCCAAATAACGAAAAGGCTATTGTTTACTTAAAAAAAATGAGGGAATAAGTTTATGAAACAACAGAATATATGTAATCACTTTGGTCTTTGTGGTGGGTGTGAGTCACAAAATTTGGATTACAACATTCAGCTTTCTCAAAAACAAAATTATATTAAAGAAAAATTCAAAGATTTTGCAGTTGAGCAATATTGTGATATAATTCCGTCACCACAAGTATGGTATTATAGAAACAAAATGGAATTTGTTGTAGGAAAAGAAAAAACTGGCGAAATTGTATCAGGTCTTCGTCAAAAAGGTAAGTTTTATAAAATAATAAATCTTAAAGAATGTAAAATAAGTTTTGAAAATACATTGGAAATTCTTGATATACTTAGAAATTGGGTTAAAGAAAGTTCAATTGAACCATACGATCTTGTTTCTCATAAAGGTAAAGTTAGATATCTTGTAGTAAAAGAATCAAAAACTAACAACAAAATTTTGTTAAACCTTATAGTTACAGGGACAAAATATCAAGTTGAAAATAACGAATATGATTTATACCGTTCGTTCGTTGAACGATACAAAAAATTAAATTATGTTAGTTCAATATATTTGTCAATAAACAACAAATTATCTGATAATGCTGTTGCTGAAGAAATTTTACATCTATACGGTGAAAAATATATTGTTGAAGAAATTAATGGTGTTTTATATAAAATTTATCCACAAACTTTTTTACAAACTAATACAAAATGTTGTGAGTTGTTATATAAAACAGTTTTAGATGAAGTTGAAGAAGGGAATATTTTGGATATATACTGTGGTAGCGGAGGTATTACTTTACAGATTGTTAAGCATAAACTTTCTATAGATAAAATAATTGGGATCGATTATTCACAGGAAAATATTAATACAGCAATAGAAAATTGTGAGTTAAATAATTGTAATAAAGATATAATAGAATTTGTTTGTTCTACAGCAGAAGAGTTTGTACAGAAATTGTGGAAGTCAAAATTTCTAACTAATCTTTCAACAATTGTTGTTGATCCACCAAGACCTGGGTTGAGTAAAAGAGTGAAGTCAATACTTCTAGATTTATCTGTAAATAAAATAATTTATATTTCTTGTAATCCTAATACTCTTTATGAAGATTTGAAAATTCTTCTTAAATTTTATAAAATAAAAAAGATAGTTCCAATTGATATGTTTCCTCATACACCACATATTGAAGTAGTTTGTGTGTTGGAACATAAATAAATTATGTAGAGTAGAAATATGAATGAATTATTATCACAACTTAATGAACAACAACGTGCCGCGGTTGAATATATTGATGGACCCATGGTAGTTTTTGCTGGAGCTGGTACAGGGAAAACACGAGTTATAACATATCGTATAGCATATTTGTTAAGTTTAGGAGTAAATCCTTACAACATCTTAGCTGTTACTTTTACAAACAAAGCTGCACAGGAAATGAAAGAAAGGTTGTTACAATTGTCTCCATATAAAGCTGAAAAAGTATGGATTTCAACTTTTCATTCTTTATGTGCTAAGATTTTGTATACAGAGGCTGAAAATTTTGGTATAAAAAAGAATTTTGTTATTTACGATGAAGACGATTCTGTTAAACTTATTAAGGAATGTATTAAAGAAATGTCAATCACACATACTGGTCTTTCAGCTTATGATATTTACGAAATGATTTGTAGGGCAAAAGATAATTTAATTGATCCTGAATCATACAAAATTAACACTATTGTTTTTCAACAATATCATAGGGAGATAATATCTGAGATTTATTCAAAATATCAGTTGAAATTGCAATATAATAATGCATTTGATTTTGGTGATCTAATAATGAAAACTGTTGAGTTTTTTAGAGACGAGAGGTTTGTTGAGATAAAAAACAAATATGCTGAAAGGTTTAAATATATTCATGTTGATGAATTTCAGGATGTAAATTATGCACAAGTTGTGTTATTAAAAATTTTATCTTCCGTACATCATAATGTATGTGTGGTAGGTGATGATGATCAAACAATATATTCTTGGCGTGGCAGCGATGTTAAATTCTTGTTAAATTTTAAGAAAGAATTTTCTACTAAAGATTTACAAGTTAAAGAATTTAAAATTACTCAAAATTATAGGTCTAAAAAGACAATTTTAGAAGTTTCTAATAAACTTATCAACAATAATAAACATAGAGTAAAGAAAGATCTTTTTAGTGAGATTGAAGGTAATTTCAAAGAGGATATAAAAATAAAACAATGTCATAACGAATATGATGAAGCAAAGTTTGTAGCAAAAGAAATACTTAAATTACAACAAACTGAAGAGTTTAAAAATGCTGCAATAGCTGTTTTGTATAGGACAAACTCACAATCCCGTGTTTTTGAAGAAGTATTTTCTGAACATAAAATACCATATAAAATTGTTGGTTCAGTTGTGTTTTATGAAAGAAAAGAGATAAAAGATATAATATCATACTTACGTGTGTTAGTTAATCCTGAAGATAGTATTTCGTTAAAACGTATTATAAATATACCGCCAAGAGGTATCGGAGAAACAACTATACTTTATCTTGAAACTTTGGCTAAGGAAAATAAGACATCTTTGTGGGAACAAATTGTTAAAATTGATGATACAGAACTTTCTTTAAAAGTAAAAAATGCTGTGTGGAAATTTTTGTCTCTGTACGATTTGTTAAAAAAATATAAAGATACGATGTATCCTTCTGAGTTTATAAAATTTTTGATTGAAAAGATTAAATATATTGAAATGATAGAGGAAAATAATAGATTTGAAAATAAAAACGAACGGGTCGCTAATCTTGAACAACTTGTTGATCTTGCTAAAAATTTAGAGATACAAAATCATATTTCTACAATTGAGGAATTTTTAAATTGTATTTCATTATATACCGCAATAGATACCGAAGAAAAAATTGAATTTAAAAACCGTGGGTTGAAAGAGGTCGTTTTAATGACCTTGCATTCAGCAAAAGGACTTGAGTTTGATGTTGTATTTATTGTTGGGTTAGTAGAGGGGATTCTACCTATTTGGTGGGTGACAGAAGAAAATGATGGCTACAAAAGTTTGCTCTATAATAAAAACAAAATCTATGAATTAGATAATTCTGATATAGAAGAGGAACGAAGGTTGTGTTATGTTGGTATCACAAGAGCTAAAAAGTTGTTGTATTTAACATATTATTTGAAACGTTCTTTATGGGGTGAAGAGAAAAAATGTCTTCCATCAAGATTTTTGGAAGAGATTTTAAAAGAATGTACAAAGTTAGAACATACACAGTTTAATTTTTCTTCTGAGACACAGCAGGTGGATAAAATTGATTTTTTAACAACTGGTGAATATGTTGTTCATGACAAATTCGGTATAGGCAAAGTTGTTGATATTTTGAAAGAACCGCCATACGATAAAATTGTCGTTGTTTTTCAAAATGGGCAAAAGAAAAAGTTAAGTTTACAACATGCAAAACTTAAAAAATTTAAAGGATATAATGTGGAGTAATGAAAAAAATTTCTAAACAAGAAGTAAAACATATTGCAGATTTATCTCGGTTAGCATTAACTGAGGAAGAACTAGAACTTTATTCAAAGCAATTGGAAGTTATATTAGAGTATATGGACAAACTTAACAATATTGACACAACAAATGTTGAACCTGTCTCAAGTATAATTATGTTATATAAAAATGTAGAAGTTAAACCGTATTATAGAGAAGATGTACCAAAAGAAAGTGTGTGTAGGGAAGAAATATTACAAAATGCGCCACAGAGAATACATAATTATTTCAAAGTAGAAAAAGTAATTGAATAAATTAATTATACAATTCAAGTCGTAACTTTTATATTAGGAGGTAAATTTATGGCGAGAAGATGTTTATTATGTAACAAAGGGCCAAAAGCAGGTAAAAATGTTGCACATTCTAAAAAAACAACGCCAAGACGGTTTTTACCTAATGTTCAAAAGAGAGTGTTTAAGTTTGAAGGTAAGGTTTATAAAGGTTATATATGTACAAGATGTATGAGAACTTATAAATCCGAAATTGTGTATTTATAAAATGAGAAACAAAATTCTAAAGATTAAAGATACTGAAATAGAAGTTTTGTTCTCCCAAGGGTGTAAAAAAAATAAAAATACAAAAGTTTTAGTGCTTGATAATTTAGAGTTAGAAAATGTTAGATTGAGATTTAAAAAGTTTTTAGAAAGTTTAAATGAGAAAACAAAGTTTGTATCAATTTTTGTCAATCCAAAAGATAAGTTGAATAAAAATACGGTTGTCTCAGCAGCAAAAGTTGTTGTTGAAGAAATTACAAGATTTGTTCTTGAAAATAAAAATTTGATTATAAAGAAAATATCTATTGTTTTAAGAGATAAAAAAATTTATAATATCTTTTCCAAAATCATTCCTGACCATGTTGGTTATATAAACAGAAAAATAGGCCTTTATCCAATTCCCACAGTGGACATAATAATAGAAGTTAATACGAAACATAAAAAAGGTATTGTTTTAGTAGAAAGAAATAATCCTCCGTATGGTTGGGCAATACCAGGTGGGTTTGTGGAATATAACGAATCCTTGGAAACAGCAGCAGTAAGGGAAGCTAAAGAAGAAACTGGTCTTAAGATAAAAAACTTAAGACAATTCCATACTTATTCACAACCAGGCCGTGATCCAAGATTCCATACAATATCAACTGTGTTTATTGCAGAAGCTGATTCTCTTCCTAAAGCAGCGTCTGATGCAAAAAATGTTGTTGTTGCAACAAAAGAAGAAATTTTGTCTGGGAAATACAACCTTGTCTTTGATCATAAAGGAATCTTACAAGATTATTTTAAATTTAAAGAAGGAAAAATAATATGAAAACTTTAGTAACAGGCGCCGCGGGGTTCATTGGCTTTCATTTGGCTAAAAGGTTAGTAGAAGAAAATTATGAAGTTGTAGGTGTTGACAATCTGTGTCCATATTATGATGTTAACTTAAAACTTGACAGGATCAAACAAATAGAACATTATAATAACTTCAAATTTATAAAACTTGATTTAAAAGATACAGAACATGTTTTTAAATTGTTTGATGAAGAAAGGTTTGATTATATTTTACATATGGCAGCACAGGCTGGTGTAAGATATTCACTTAAAAATCCTTATCAGTATATTGATAGTAACATCCTTGCAACAGTAAACCTTTTCGAAGCTGTAAAAAAACACCCGGTTAAACATTTTGTTTTAGCATCAACAAGTTCTGTCTACGGAGCGAACAAAAATATTCCATTTTCAGTACATCACAATGTTGACCATCCTATTTCTTTGTATGCAGCAACAAAAAAATCTGCTGAACTTATAGCACATACATATTCAGCATTGTTTGAAATACCAGTTACAGTACTACGATTTTTTACTGTGTATGGCCCCTGGGGAAGGCCTGATATGGCATTGTTTATTTTTACAAAGAACATACTTGAAGATAAACCTATTGATGTGTATAATTATGGTAAAATGAAACGTGATTTTACTTATATTGACGATATTGTTGAAGGTGTTGTACGTGTAATGAAAAAAATACCACAGAAAAACCCGAACTGGGATGCTGTTAAAGCAGACCCTGCGACTTCTTTTGCACCGTATAAAATTTATAATATTGGGAACAACCAACCTGTTGAATTACTAAGGTTTATAGAAATTATTGAAGAATGTTTAGGTAAAAAAGCTATCAAAAATTTTTTACCGTTACAACCAGGCGATGTTGTTGAAACATACGCTGATATTGATGATTTAGTCAGAGATACAGGATTTAAACCACAAACACCAATTGAAGTTGGAATAAAAAATTTTGTTGAATGGTATAGAAGTTATTATAAAGTGTAATGAAGAAAATACTTTTTATCTTTGGTACACGGCCTGAAGCTATTAAACTTGCTCCACTTATTTTAGAATTTAAAAAACAAAAAAAGTTTATAACAAAAGTTTGTATTACTTCACAACATAGGGAAATGTTGGAGCAAGTAATTAACTTTTTTCAATTGCCTGTTGATTATGATCTTTCTATAATGGAACACAACCAGACTTTGTTTAAAATTTCATCAAAAATTATCCAAAGTATTGAACCTGTACTTGAAGAGTTTCAACCTGATTTAATTTTTGTTCAGGGTGATGCTTCATCTGCATTTTTAGGTGCGTTAGCAGGGTTTTATAAAAAAATAAAAATTGCACATGTTGAAGCAGGGTTAAGATCGTATAACAAATACGCTCCGTTTCCTGAGGAAATAAATCGTGTGTTGATCTCACATATTGCAGATTACCATTTTGCACCTACGAAAAAAGCAAAAGAAAATTTGTTAAAAGAAGGTGTTAAAAAAAATATATGGGTTGTAGGAAATACAGTTATTGACGCATTGTTTTTAGCATTAAAAAATGTGAAAAAATCTGAAGAACAATATAAAAATTTTTTTAAATTCTTAGATTTTAATAAAAAAATAATCCTTGTAACAGGCCATAGAAGAGAAAGTTTTGGTGAACCATTTAGACAAATATGTTTAGCATTGAAAGAACTCGCAGAAAAGTTTAAAGAAGAAATAGAAATTGTTTATCCTGTACATCTTAATCCTAATGTAAGAAAACCAGTATTTGATATTCTTTCTGGACAAAAAAATATTCATTTGATAGAACCATTGTCATATCCTTATCTTGTGTGGTTGTTAGAAAAATCATATTTTGTTCTTACAGATTCTGGCGGGATACAAGAAGAAGCGCCGTCCTTAGGGAAACCTGTTTTAGTAATGCGTGAGGTTACTGAAAGAATTGAAGGTATAAAAGCAGGTACTGCGAAACTTGTTGGTGTTAAGAAAGAGAGTATTGTTAAAAATTCTGTTAAACTTTTAACTGACAAAAATTTGTACCAAAAGATGGCAAAAAAGAAAAATCCATATGGAGATGGAAAATCATCTGAACGGATTGTGAAAATAATTAATGAAAAAATTTGTTAAAAATTTAAAATAAGAAGGGAAGGCTATGAAAAAATTTAAGCAAATAATTCTTCTTTTATCAATTTTTTTCTGTATTCTAACAATTATTTCTGCAAAAAAGAAAAAATTTGTGTCACAGGAGGTGACTAAAAAAATGAAGATAGCAATGATCATAGCAAAAGATGGTTTCCGTGACGAAGAATATTTACAGCCTAAAGATGTGTTTGTTAAATCAAACTTTGAAGTTGATACTTATAGTAGTTCAACTGGTATTGCAAAGGGAATGCTTGGTGCTACTCTAAAAGTTGATAAAACTATAGACCAACTTAAGGTTGACAATTATGATGCAATAGTTTTTGTAGGTGGTGTAGGTTCAAGCGAGTATTGGGACAATCCTGTCGCACATAAAATTGCACAGGAAGCTGTGAAACAAAATAAAGTTTTAGCTGCGATATGTATTGCACCGGTTACTTTAGCAAAAGCAGGTGTTTTAAAAGGAAAGAATGCAACTGTTTATCCTTCTGAATCTGGCCAACTTAAAAAATATAATGTTAACTATACAGCTAAAGATGTAGAAGTTGATGGTAAAATTGTTACTGCAGCGGGGCCACATGCTGCAAAACAGTTCGCAGAGACAATAAAAAATTTGTTGTTGAATGGAAAATAAAATGACACCAACATTAATTTTAACAATAATAGTTGTTTTGTTAGGATTAGCATTTAATTTTTCTAACGGGTTCAACGATTCTGCTAATATCATCGCTATACCTATAAGTACAAGAGCAATAACTCCTGCTAAAGCGTTGATACTTGCAGGTATTTTTGAATTCATTGGTACATATTTTTTTGGTCAAGCAGTAGCAAAAACCATTGCAACAGGTATTGTTGACCCAAGTATTTTTGTTGGAAACAAATACGCAGTTATAATTTTGTTTGCTACACTTTTCACTTCAACTTTATGGAATGTTATTTGTACTATTTTAGGAATTCCAATATCTGCTTCACATGCGTTGATAGGTGGGTTCATAGGTAGTGCTGTTGCTATTGCAGGGGTAGGTGCTATTAAATGGAGCAATGTGACGAAGATATTTTTGGCATTATTATTAGCACCTGTGTTAGGACTAATTTGTGCGTTTATTTTGACAAAAATTGTTTTTTTATTGACAAGGTCAGCATCAAAAAAGATAAATAAGTTGTTTGAAACATTAGAAGTTTTAGCATCGTGTTTTTACGCAGTTTCTCACGGTTCTAATGATGGGCAAAAAGCTATAGGTATCATAACTTTTTCATTAATTGTTTTAGGAATATATACACCAACACAAACAAGTTTTGCACCAAAATGGGTGATAATTGCTTGTGCGATATGTATTACTTTAGGTATAATGTTTGGAGGTTGGGCTGTGATAAAAACAATCGGGATGAATATTTATAAAATTAAACATGTTAATGGATTCATAGCACAACTTTCTGCTTCTTTAGTGATTTATCTTGCTTCAGCAGTGGGGCTGCCTTTGTCGACTACGCATGTTATAACAACATCGGTTATAGGGACAGGCGCTGCTGAACGTCTCAAAGGTGTTCGCTGGAGTGTGGGGAGAAATGTTTTGTTCACTTGGATAATAACTATACCAACAACTGCAGCAGTTTCTTTTTTAGTTTATTATTTCATATTTTTTACTATAAAAATTCTTGGTTAGTAAAAAATTATGTTTCTTATAATTTTAGTTTTAACACTACTTTTTATTGTACCACCTTTATCATCTATACAACTTCTTTCCTATGGTGTTGACGGTTCATCAAATAATGTTAATGTAGTAATAAAAAATAGAAATCCAATTGTGTTTTTTAAATACAGAGAATCAGATGTTGTTTCATATTTTGAAATAAAACTTTCAACACAGTCACAACTTCTACCTAATACAACAATATGGTATGTTTTATCAACAACAAGTACTCAAAATACTATAAATTATACAACACGTGTTGAAATTGGGACACAACTTATTGAAGAAACAACATATTATTTGTCAATTTTTGTATATGATATTAATGGTGGGAGTAAAACAGTACAAGACTGGTTCTATACAACAAAATCTGCTGTTGTGTTAAAAAACAATATTTCGTTAGAAATTGATTATAACAACCCGTTTTGCCCAAAAATCGGTGAGATTACAAAAATAAGATATATGGTAAAAAATAAAGATGTACCTGTTAGAATATATTTATTCTCAATATCAGGCGAGTATATTATGACACTTAACGAATCTGTTGCACAAAAAGATGTTATTTATACAATAGATTGGGACGGTAAAGATAAAAATGGTAAAATTTTACCTCAAGGGATGTATATTATAGTTGCTAAACCATTAGATGATACACCACCTGTAGCAAAATTTATAGGGATAATAGACAGTAGATGAAAAAAATTAAATTGTTCTCAGTAGTATATATAATTATGTTGTTTATTATTAAAGTTAATGCAAGTTATAAATATGAAGAACTTTTGATACCAGCAGGTGTTCGTGCAACAGGTTGTGGGAAAAATTTTGTTTCAATGTATGATACTGCTGAAGGGTTGTTTTATAACCCGTCGTTAGCAACAATGGTTCCTTATGGTGAATTAACTTTAGGATATAATATGTTTTATGTTAACAGTTCGTTACAAGATCTTGCTTGCAGTTTCCCTTTGGGAAGTATAGGTTTTGGTATTGTTGGAAGAATGTTTTTTATGCCAGAGTTAGAAGTTGTAAAAAATTATGAGGTTGGGGATAAATTTAAACAAACAATGTTAGAAAGTGGTGGTATGTTTGCAGTTAGACTTTTTAAAAAAATATCTTTTGGTATTTCTGCAAAATATGTTGAAAAATCAATATATACACAGAATGAATCTGCGTTGTTATACGATACTGGCGTTGTAATAAAAACTACAAACGATATGTTTTCAATAGCAGGTTCGTTGTTAAACTATTCGTTTTCAAACAGTGAATTATATCCTACAAATTATAACCTTGGGATAAAATTTAAGTTTGATTTACCACAACAAACAAAAATTAGTTTTTTAGTATCAACACAAATTGATTATCATACTAACAAACCTGTTTACAATTTTGGTATAGAACATTGGGAGTCAGAAATTTTGGGTGTCCGTCTTGGATATGTTTATGATAAAGATAAGATTGAATCAAAAATTTTTGATCAGATTTCATATTTTACTGCTGGGTTTAGTTTAAAATTAGGTAATTTCGGGATTGATTATACATATTCACCAAATTCTGTTTTAGGTGCAACACATAATATAGGTGTTAACTTAAGGTTTATGGGCAAGAAAAAAGAAGTAAAGACAATCTCGTTACCTTGTGAACTTGTTGTTGAACCACAAGTGTTTTCGCCGAACAACGACGGGTATTTAGATAACATATTTTTCCGTCATAATGTGTCAACATATACACATCTTGTTGAAATTAGTTATATAGTTAAAAATATAAATGGAGATACAATGGTTGTAATAAAATCATCTGCGGTTACTACAGAAATTAACAAATTTTTTGTATATGATGGTAAAACATTAGATGGTAAAGTTTTACCTGATGGTGTGTATACAGCAGAGGTTAAACTTAAAGACCAAAAAGAAGATAAACTTGTTGTATATGAATCACAAAAGAAATGGTTTATTGTTGATACACAACCACCTGATGTTGAAATAAAAGTTTCTACTGGAACGTTTTCTCCTAACAACGACGGTGTTAATGATACTATAGAATTTTATATAAATATCAATGATAACCTTTCATATATTGAACAGTTAGATGCTAATATTTTTACAATGCAAGATAAAAAAGTATATTCTTACAAAATCGATGTCTCAACAATACAAAAAAGTTTGAGCTTAACACTTTCATGGGATGGTAAAGACGAAATTTATAACAAAGTTGTTCCAAATGGGAAATATAAATTAGTAATAAATACAAAAGATGTTGCTGGTAATAAAACTGTTAAAGAGGCAAGTTTTAATGTTTATACTGAAGAAAAACCTAAGGTTGTTGTGGAAAAAGAGGAAAAATTGTTTTATATAAAAGGTGCAAAAATTATCCTTGACGAACGTGGTATCGTAGTAATATTTTCTACTGACGAACTGTTTGATAAAGAAGGACATATTAAGCCAGAAAAATACGAATCGTTATCATCTTTAGCTGAGATAATAAAAGAAAGATATAGTGATAAAAAAATTTTTATAGAAGGACATACTGATTCTGTAGGTGATGAACAAGAAAATAAAAAGAAATCGTCTATGTATGCATGGGCAGTATATTCGTATTTTGTTAAAAATTTAGGTTTAGATAGAGAACAGTTTAAAGTTAAAGGTTGGGGTGAAGAACGACCTATAGCGTCAAATAAAACAAAACTTGGCCGTGCACAGAATAGAAGGATAGAAATTATTATACCAAAATAATTGTTATCGGAGGTAAATAACTATGGCAGAAGAAAATGTTAAACAAGTACCAAAAGGTGTAAGTGTAATAATTGTTATACTTATTTCTCTTATTATTTCTTTTTTAGTGAGTTATTTTAGTTATTTTTATATATTCCCAAAGATTGAGGAAAAAACATATATTCGTGTTGTTGATATAAGAAAATTACCTGTTGCTGAAGCGTCAAAAAAACTTGAATCAATAGGTTTAAGATACGAAATTGTTGAACAAGTTGAATCTGACACAATCCCTGCTGGATATGTTATTTTACAACAACCTTTACCGAAAACTTTAGTAAAAAAAGGGTCAGAGGTGTTGTTAGTGTTATCAAAAGGTGTACCAACGGTTAAAGTTCCAGATGTTAAGTTAAAATCTGTTGACGAAGCAAAAAAAATACTTGCTGAAGCAGGGTTAACAGTTGGTGAAATAAAAGAAGTTGATTCTGAAGAAGTTGAGAAAGGTAAAGTTGTTTCAACAGAACCACAAAATGATGTTGAAGTTAAAAAAGGGACTGTTGTGAATATAAATATAAGCAAAGGTAAACCTGTTGTACAACAGAGAAAAAAAGAAGTTAAAAAAGTTGTTGTGCCGAATATTGTTAATAAATCATTAATAGAAGCAAAAAAATTGTTAGAACAAGCAGGGTTGGTTTTAGGCAATATAAAAAAAGTTTGTGATGAAGATAAAGATTTTGATATTATAATTTCTCAATCGCCAAAAGCAGGGTCTACAGTGCCAATGGGCACAAAAATAGATGTTGTTTACAACGCAGAAGGTGAATAAATTTTTAAAGTCCCTGTAGCTCAACCTGGATAGAGCGGCTGCCTTCGAAGCAGAAGGTTGCAGGTTCAAATCCTGCCAGGGACGAAGGTTTGAAAAATAAAAATTTTATCAACTATTGATTTTCAAAATTTTAATTTTTATAAAAAATTTGATTTTTAGTAAATTATTTCAAGGGGGGTAATATGAAACATTATAAAAAAATGTTAGTCAGTACTTTAGTTTTAATGTCTCTACTATTTTTTGCATGTCCAAAAAAAGTTCAACCACCAAAAGTTGAACAACCAGAAGAAGTTGTCTCTGAACAACCACTTACTAAAGAAGAACCATCAATTCGTGGAGAGGAAGAATTTTATTCAGTACCAGAACTTAAAACTGTATATTTTGAATTTGATAGATATAATTTAACAGAAGAAGCAAAAAGTATATTACAGAAGAATGCTGAGTTTCTTTTAGCGAATCCACAATATGAAATACTCGTTGAAGGACATTGTTGTGAGTGTGGGTCAAACGAATACAATCTTGCTTTAGGTCAAAAACGTGCTTCTACGATAAGAGATTATTATATTTCCTTAGGTGTCCCAGCAAATAGGATTGCTACAATATCTTATGGTGAAGAAAAACCTATTAACAGAAATGCTGGTCCACCAGATTCGCCTCTCTGCAAACCTAACCGCAGAGGTGAGACAAAAGTTCGTGTTAAAAAATAAAACAGAGTAAAATATGAGAAGATTTTCTTGTCTTAGTTTTTTTATTATATATATTTTTTTCTTTTCTTTATTTTTCTATGGTTGTATAGCAACTTCTGATGATATTGTTTCTTTAAAAGAAGAAATCTCTGAATTAAGAAAAGAATTGGCTTCTATCAGAAGAAACCAAGCTGAACTTAACCAACAAATGAAACAACTTGACAGAAACTTGCAAGTTTATACAGAGAAACTTGAAGAAAACAAATACAAAATGTCGTTTTTAGCACAACGTATGGATGATATACATTCAAGTTTATCACAACGAATGGATATTTTGTCAAAACAGCTTCCTAAGGTAGATATGCCAATGCTCCCCTTGCCAACAGAACTTTTTAACATGGCATACAACGATTATTCTCGTGGTATGTATGATTTGGCAATAAGAGGGTTTAAAGATTATTTGTCAAGATATCCAGATAGCGAACTCGCAAATAAAGTATATTATTATTTAGC
>Ga0272449_1000785_pt1 | contig 35796 bp, 31 predicted proteins | sample YNPCB0241_FD_198679 | JGI IMG/M metagenome (GOLD analysis project Ga0272449, IMG submission 198679) | Hot spring sediment microbial communities from Yellowstone National Park, WY, United States - YNP-CB-024-1 | ecosystem: Environmental > Aquatic > Thermal springs > Hot (42-90C) > Sediment...
CCTGTCGCTTCTGCCCGCTGGCAGTTTGGAACTCAAGGGGAGGGGCTTTTCCCAGCGGCTGTTCCCACTCGGCTCGCAGCGAGAGCGCGCTCACCATCCCAGCGAGCGTGTAGTCTCGCGTCGCCTGTGCCCAGACTTCTGGCGACAGCGGGAGCGAACGGTTGCCCTGCTGCTGGAACCACGCCTGTATCGGCTCTGTGCGCGGCTGTCCGGGCGTGCGCTCCAGCTCGAACAGCGCCGCTGGGTACCCGCGTTGCGCCTGCTCCTTGATGGGGGCTGCCCAGCGGTACGGCAGCACGCTGAAGAGCGCAATCGATTGACGCACCTCAACAGCGTTGCCCGCCGCGTGGAGCTGCTCCCCCACCGCGCGGTGGAAGGCGTTAATCTCTTCCAGGGGGACCTGGTGGTAGCCCAGCGCCTTGGCGATCTCTTGATAGGCTGGGGCTTGCAGCCCGTTGAGCAACAGGGTCAGCCCCTGCTGGATGTCGAGCGGGGAGAAGCACAGGTTGCTCTTCGGCTGCTCCGCAGAGAGTCGTTGGAGCAGGCGGATGGCGAAGTCAAGGGCGCCTGCCTGCAGCTCAGGCTGGCGGGCGACCGTTGCAGGCGGCGTCTGCGGCGTGGACTGCTCCGATTGTGTATCGGCGTTCGGGCTGTGAGCCACAGGGCGGCAACCTGCCAGCCCCAGTAAAGCAACGGCTATCAGCACTCGGATACGCACTTCGTTCACCTCCCCAGATTCGGCTCCGTCATTTTGTACGGGTCGAACACCTCGCGGATTTGCTCTTCGGTGAGCAGGTTGCGCTCGCGCACGATGTCGATGACGGAGCGTCCCTCGCGCAGGGCTTGCTTGACCACCTCAGCGGCGGTGGCGTAGCCGACATAGGGGTTCAGCGCGGTCGCCAAGCTGGGGCTGGTCTCGGCGTACCAGCGACACTTCTCCTCGTTGGCGACAATCCCGCGCACGCACCGCTCATCGAGCTGGCGCATCATGGTCGTCATGATCTGGATGGAGTAGACTGCGTTGTACGCCATAACGGGCATCATCACATTCAGTTCCAGCTGCCCTGCCTGTACCGCGTAGTCGATAGTGGTCGCGTTGCCGATGACTTGGAAGCAGACCATGTTCGCCATTTCAGGGATGCTGGGGTTTACCTTGCCGGGCATGATGCTGCTGCCTGGTTGCACGGCGGGCAGGGTGATTTCGGCGAAGCCCGTCAGTGGTCCCGACGAGAGCAGGCGCAGGTCGTTCACGATGCGGGTCAGCTCCAGCGCGAGGGTGCGCAGGGCGGAGCCGACGAGCTGGATGGGCATCTGGCTCTGCATCGCCTCGCGCAGGTCGTCGGCGGGTCTAAACGGCAGCCCTGTCCACTCGCGCAGCAGCTCCACCACGCGGAAGCGGTACTTCGGGTGCGTGTTCAGCCCTGTGCCGACCGCGCTGCCGCCGATGCCCAGCTCCTCGACGGCTTCGGCGGCGAACTCCAGCACGCGGCGGCACTTGCGCAGCGTCGCCGCATACGCCGCGAACTCCTGCCCCAAGCGTATAGGCACGGCGTCTTGCAGATGCGTGCGCCCCGACTTCAGCACATGGTCGAACTCCCTGCCTTTTTGGGCGAACGCCTCGGTCAGCGCGTCTAGCGCGGGGAACAGCTCGCGTAGGGCAAGGCGCGTGGCGATGCGCATCGCCGTTGGGAAGGTGTCGTTGGTGGACTGCCCAAAGTTTACATGGTCGTTCGGGTGAACGATGGAATAGTCGCCCTTCCGCCCGCCCAAGATTTCGATGGCGCGGTTTGCCAGCACTTCGTTGACATTCATGTGGAACGAAGTGCCCGCGCCTTGATGGAAGATGTCGGTCGGGAACTGGTCGCGCAGATTGCCCTGCAGGATTTCGTCGGCGGCTTGGATGATAGCACGCCCGATGGGTTCAGGCAGCAGTCCCAGCTCGGTGTTCGCTTGCGCCGCCGCCTTTTTCAGCAACACATACGCCTCAATCATTACAGGGGGTTCGGTAATACCGCTGATGGGGAAGTTCTCTTGCGCCCGCAGGGTCTGCAGACCCCAGTAGACATCGGCAGGCAGTTCGCGTTCGCCTAAAGCATCGCGTTCGATTCGTGTCGCCATCGCACAACCTCCACAAGAGTGTACCTGATAGCGCTGATAAGGGTACAGCACCTGAGTTCGCTGCGTGGGGAACAGACGCACTTTTTTCGCCCTCACCCCCAGCCCCTCTCCCACAGAGTGGGAGAGGGGTGTAGGGGCGCACGGTGGTGCGCCCTGCAGTTCCTCTCCCACAGAGCGGGAGCTTAAGGGGATAGGTTTTTTTCTCGCGCGGTTGGCATTGCGGGCGTCCCGCCCGCGTTCCCAGCGTCGCGCGTGCTGGGAGCGCGAGCGCCTCGCTCGCATGGCGGTAAAAATGCCCTGCTCGGCAACGCCGCGAGCAGGCACGCCCGCAAAAAACCTACCCCTTTGAGCAGAGTGGGAGAGGGGTGTAGGGGCGCACGGCGGTGCGCCCTGCTGCGCGTTCCCCCTCGCCCGCCCCGCGGGAGAGGGGGACAAAGGGGGTGAGGGCAAAAAGGCGCGCCTGCCTGTTCACGCCCGCGCAGGGAAAATCGCCTCTGCCGCAGCGATTCTGTGCCGAACCGATGCACCCTTACCAGACCTGATAGCAGGGGGGCAGCATAGCGATGCGAATTCAGGGTACTGCGATTTGATTAAGGAAGTCAGCAGCACGAACAACTACGGGACGCACCCTCGATCCTCGTGAACTAGGTCATCAACGAACGCCTCGCGCTCTGCGTCGCTCATTGTGTCCCAGTTCAAACCACGCTGGGCTGCCAACTCGCGCGCACGCGCCTGACCGTACTGCGACAGCGACTCCCAATTTGACCAGCGCAGAAGGAGCAACTCACGCAACAGCGCGTCCTGCTTCTCGCGGGGTAGCCGCTTCGCCAGCTCGATTACCTGTTCATCGGAGAGTTCCAGCATCGGCATAGCGATTTTCTACAATTATACCCCAAGCGTGCGCGGCAGGAGTCGTTCTCCTGAACGCGAATCACGCTTGCGCGAGGAGGCAATTTATGGGAGACTACACGCCGAAGCCGGAGCATAAGTTCACTTTCGGGCTGTGGACGGTCGGCAATATCGGGCGCGACCCGTTCGGCGAGCCTGTGCGCCCGCGCATTCCCCCCACGCGCATCGTGCAGAAACTCGCGGAACTCGGCGCGTGGGGCGTGAACCTGCACGACAACGACCTCGTGCCCATCGACGCCACACCTGCCGAACGCGACCGCATCGTGCGCGAGTTCAAGCAGGCGTTGGACGACCACAACATGCGCCTGGTGATGGGCACAACGAACCTGTTTTCCGACCCCGCCTTCAAAGACGGCGCGTTCACCAGCAACGACCCCAAAGTGCGCGCCTACGCCCTGCAGAAGTCCATGCACGCAATCGACCTCGCTGTCGAGCTGGGCGCGGAAATCTATGTGTTCTGGGGCGGGCGCGAAGGCACGGAAACCGACGCCGCTAAAGACCCCATCCAAGCCCTCCAGTGGTATCGCGAGTGCATGAACTTCCTGATCCACTATGTCAAAGATCAGGGCTACCGCCTCAAGTTTGCGCTGGAGCCGAAGCCCAACGAGCCGCGCGGGGACATCTTTCTGCCCACTGTCGGCGCGATGCTGGCGTTCATCGAGACACTGGACGACCCCAGCATGTGCGGGGTGAACCCCGAAGTGGCGCACGAACACATGGCAGGGCTAAACTTTACGCACGCCGTTGCGCAAGCCCTCGAGCGCAACAAACTGTTCCATATCGACCTGAACGCGCAGAAACTCACCCGCTACGACCAAGACTTTCGCTTCGGCGCGGAGGACATCAAGGGCGCGTTTTTCCTCGTGAAGCTGCTGGAGGACAACGGCTACGACGGACCGCGCCACTTCGACGCGCACGCCTACCGCACCGAAGACGAGGAGGGCGTGTGGGACTTCGCGCGGGGCTGCATGCGCACCTACCTTATCCTGAAGGAGAAGGTGGAACGCTTCAACCAAGACCCCGAGATTCAGGAGCTGCTGGCGCAGATTCGCCAGTGGGATGTGGAGCTGCAGGAGCGGATGCAGTATTCGCGGGAGAACGCGGCGTGGCTGAAGACGCACCCATTTGACCGCACTGCGCTGGGTGTGCAGGGCTATCACTACGAGCAGCTTGACCAACTCACGATGGAGCTGCTGCTGGGCGTGCGGTAGGGCGCGATGGGCATCACTCTTCGTGGGCGTCCGCGCGCGGCGACAGGGTATCCGCGTTTGCCGCGGGCTGCGCAGGGGGTGTCTGCTTCGTGCCGACAGCGATAACGCGCGGCTGGGCGCGATAGACGCTGGTCGCCACGCGCTCGCGCTTGACCAACACGCCGTTTTCGTACACTTCGCGCCACAGCACCACGCGCACGCCCGCTGCACCTTTCTTGATGATGCGCTGCTTGCCCACAGGCAGGGTTGGGTCAGGTACGCGCTTGATGGGTGGCGACTTCGGCTGGCTGTGCTCGGTCTTCAGCACGACTGTCCTGCCCGCGACAGGCTGCCCCAATATCCGTATGGTGAGCGACGAGCGTCCCAACTCGGTCGCTATCGCGATGGGGTGGTCGTGCGGGTTCTCGATCACGAGGTCGATGCCCGTATCGGTCACGGTGGCGTCGCGTCCGAGGGGTACATAATTCACGGGGATCGAGTGGTTCGCGCGGCGCACGATGTTGAGTTCGCCCAGCAGCGCAGCGTTATACAGCGTCGAAGAAACTTGGCAGATACCGCCGCCGATGCCCAGCCGCTTCTCGCCATACAAAATCACAGGCGCGGGGCGGAACCCATGCTTGAGCGTGCGCTTGCCGACCACCTGATTGTACGAGAGCCGCTCGCCAGGCAGCAGGATACGCCCGTTGAGCGCGCTCGCTGCCAACCGAATGTTGTGATTGCGCGAGACCTGATAGCCCGGAAAGCGCGTCGTGTAGCTGCCCATGACGCCCCTAATCGCGCGGGCGGCTTCGGTGGGGATGCGCGGGGGCGTGGGGCGCATCGCCAGCTCGAATCGCGTCTGCGCGGCGGGCAACTCGCGCAGCGCAGTCAGCAGGTTCTGCAGGCTTGGCTCCAGTTCCAGCGTCTGCCCCGACTGGCTGGGGATGACTTCCACAACGCCGTTGACGAAGCGCACGCGGGCGTCGCGCGGCGTGCGCTCCAGAAATCGGTAGCGCTCCAGCTGCGCCTGAAACAGTTCGGGAATGGCAGCCCACTGCGGGGCGACTTGCACGCGCGGCGCGCCGAACAGACGCTCCCACAGGGGCACACGCGCCCATGCCTCCAGAATCGCCTGCTGCGTGGCGACCGTATCGAGTTCGACGCCCCACTGTTTGAGGCGCGTGGTGTGCTGTGGCGCCTGCGCGACGACGATGGGCTGCTCGGCAAGCACGGCGCGCAGCGTCTCCAAGTGGCGACTGAGCTGGCTGGGGCGCACCCCTGCCAGCGAGTAGCCCGCCAGTTGCACCCCGCTGGGGAACGGCGCGTCGCGGCTAACAGTCCACAAAAGCGCGCCCGCGCCCAGCCCCAGAAACCCCACCGCGCTGAGCAGCGTCGCGCCAACCCATCGGCGATTCATCGCGTCAGAGAAATTGTACCTCAAGTCGCTTACGGGGCGCGCGCGTTCAGCCACGCTTCAGGCTGATGGCGCAGGGCGGGGTTCTCCCAGTCGCGCAGGCGCAGCAGCAGCCATTCGCGGCACTCGGCGACGCTGAGCCGCGCAAGGCGCGTCTTGGCGTCAGGAAGGGCTTCTGCAGGCACAATCAGCGTGTGCGGCTCCATTCCCAGCACGATAGCGAGCGTCTCGGCGTCGGCGTCGGGCACGATGACGGTGCGGCGCACGCCCAGCGCACGCGCCGTCGCTTGCGCCTCCCACAGCCGCTCTGCCGTCGCCTGCGTCCACGCCTCAACCTGCCAGACGACGGCGTAGGGCAGCGGCTCCAGCACATCGGGCAACGCCTCGCGCGCGATTAGCCCGAACTCCACCGCGCCGATGGGTACATGCTCCGTGCGCAGCGCCTCGCGTGCGACCGCCAGTGCGTCGGCAGCGTCCTGCAGCGCGTCCGCCCGCGCCATAAAAAGCGTCAAGTTCAACTCCGCGCTGGCGCGCAGCAGCCACCACCAGTAGGCGTTGTCGTAGGCGGTGAGTTCGGTCAAGTGCAGCCACAGGGGCTTGCCGCCCAGCGCGTGCGCCGTGGCGCGGATGTCTTCGGGTAGGGTGTCGCTGGTCAGCCACACGAGTTCCGCGCCCGCCTGCGCAACTTGGGGCACGGCGTCCCAGTCGGCAGCGATGGCTCCCACCTGAATCGGTCGGCTATCCCAAGTGCGCACGGGCAGGTGCGCGCCTTCCAGATGGTAGCGCGTGTGGGTCGCCACCCGTAGCGCCTGTGCCTGATAGCGCGCCAGCACGGCGACGCTCGGCTCGATGTACGCCACGCCCGCGTTCGCGTCCAGCACCACCGTCGTTTCGGGGGGCAGCAGCGCGGGCAACTTCGGCGCAAGCAGCACGGGCACGGTCGGCAGGGGCGGCTCAGGCGGCTGCTCCACAATCCAGCCCACCACGCGCACATAGGGCGCCAGCACAGGCGGGATGTCGTCCAGCGCGCGCACCAGTCCAATTACCTCCACAGGCTCGGTCGGCATGCGGTAGTCGATGTCACGCCATTCGTCCTCGTCTTGGGCGAACAGGCGCGGGTCGAACCATATCGGGCTGCCGTAGGTCGGCAGGTACAGTGGCGCGCCGATGCCCAGCGCAATCCCCTTCTGCAAGGGGATGCCGTACAGCGTCCACTTGGCAGGCGGTTCGGAAGACGGCTCACGCATAGACCTCTACCGCATAGCCCTGCGCCTGATAGCCCTGCACGCGCGTATGGAACGCGGCGTACTCCTGCGGCGGCACGAACAGCGCGATTCGATACCGCTCGCCGTACTGCTGAATCAGGCGGGGCAGGTCGTCCAGAATCGAGTGGTCGGCGTCGGGCTGAATGCGCGCCAGGAGACGCAGCAGCCCGCGCGGGTCGGTGTAGTGTTCAGGCGTTAGGCGCACTTCAGGCATGCCTGACCCAACCAGAATCACCGACACGCCCTGCCGCGGCGCTTCAAGGATAATCCACGCGAGGTGGCGTATCGCTTGGTCGAAGTCGGGGTACGCCTCGCCGTCTGCGCGCCATGTGGGGGCTTGCTCCAGCGCCAGCACGGTCGGCGCGAGTTGGCTCACCTCAAACTCCTTGACATGCCAGCTGCCGTGTCGGGCGGTGGCGCGCCAGTGGATACGGCGCAGCGGGTCGCCAGGGGTGTAGGGGCGCACGCCGTGCCAGTCGGTGCCCTCGCCGCGCCTGCCGTGCATCGTAGAGGCAATCAGCCGCCCGCGCCCGCCGCCTTCCCAACTCCAGCGCGGCAGCACAACGGGGCGCGGTAGCACCAGCACCTCCGCCGTGTCGTCCACGCGCTCTTGGCGCATAAACAGCCCGAACGGGTCCGACAGCGTGAGGTATACGGGACCCAGCCGCTGCACCCCGCGTCGTAGTGCAGTGAGGCGGTAGTGCATCACGCCTGCGAAGGGGCTGTCCTGCTCGGTCGGCAGCGGCTCAACCGCAAGCCCCGCCGAGGCGGTCTCTTCCGCTTTGACCCACAGCAGTCCCCAGCGTGCGCGGGTGGCGACAACGACCTGCGCGTCGACCGTTTCGCCCTCCATCAGTTCGGTGGGGCAGTGGCGTTGCACGGTGGTCTGCAGCGCGCCGCGTCGCACCAGCAGGTACGCGCCCAGCATCAGCGCGCCCAGCACGCTCGCCATCCAATACATCTGGCGGTTGTTCGTCATCAGCCCCGAACAGAGCAGGAACGAGGTCGCCGCCATCAGCGCGGTCAGTTTATATTCCCTCATGGCGCGTCGCCTCCAATCGGCACGGGCACTTGCGACAGAATCTCGCGGATCACGCTTTCAGCGCGTGTGGGGCTGGTCGTGTCCGAGCGGAGCATCAGCCGATGCGCCAGCACGGGGGTCGCCATCTGCTGCACATCGTCGGGGGTCGTGTAGTGCCTGCCTGCGAGCAGCGCGTGCGCTTGCGCGCCCAGCATCAGCGCAATCGACGCACGCGGGCTGGCGCCCAGCATCACCTTCGGATGGCGGCGCGTCGCGTTCACCACATCCACCACATAGCGGCGCACGGCAGGGCTGACATACAGGCGGCGCGTCTGCTGCTGTAGCGCCATCAGCTGGTCAGGCGTCAGCACGGGCTGCAGCTGTTCCAACGGCGAATCCAGTTGGCGCGACTCCAGAATCTGCGTCTCCACTTCGGGCGATGGGTAGCCCAGCGACGCCCGCGCGAAAAAGCGGTCCATCTGCGCTTCAGGCAGCGGGTAAGTGCCCACCATCTCGATGTTGTTCTGCGTGGCGATGACCAGAAACGGCTGCGGCAGCGGGTGCGACTCGCCCTCGATGGAGACCGTGCGCTCCTCCATCGCCTCCAGCAGCGCGGATTGCGTTTTCGGCGTGGCGCGGTTGATTTCGTCCGCCAGCACGATGTTCGCGAAGATAGGTCCGGGGTGGAACTCGAACGCGCCGCGCGCTTGGTTGTAGATGACCGAGCCAGTGACATCGGCGGGCAGTAGGTCAGGCGTGAACTGGATGCGTCGGAACTGTCCACCGATGGCTTTGGCGATCGCGCGGGCGAGCGTCGTCTTGCCCACGCCGGGAATGTCCTCAATCAGCAGGTGTCCGCCGCTGAGCAGTCCGATAATCATCAGGCGCACGGTGTCGCCTTTGCCCAGAATCACCTGTTCGACGGCGCGGGCGATGGCGTGCGCCTGTTCGGCGACCTCGCGCGCCTCCGCCTCCGAGAGCCAGGGTGCGGTCTCTTGAATCATCAGGGTAAGTGTACCTACTTGGACACGCCAGTCGCATCACGGCGACAGGCGCGCCGCGTCGCCAAAGCGTGCCAGGCTGCATGGTATACTGCAGGCATATGAGTCAGGAGTTAGGACAGGTAGTGGTGCGGCAAGGAGATTGCTTGCAGGAACTGATGCAACTGCAGCAGGAGGGCTATCGCTTTGCTCTAACTTTTTTAGACCCGCCATTCAATCAAGGCAAGGAGTATAACTACTTCCACGACAGCCTTCCCGAAGAGGAGTATTGGCGGTGGATGCATCAGGTTTGTGAGCAAGTCTACGCACTCACCCAGGACGGCGGGGCGGTGTTTTTTATGCAGCGCGAGAAGAACGCCGAGCCGACGCTGCGCGTGCTGCGTGAAGCAGGGTTCCACCTGCAGAACCTCATCATCTGGACGAAACGCACTTCGGCTGTCCCCAACGAATGGCGCTTCGGCAAGAGTTATCAGATTATCGCGTTCGCGACGAAAGGACGCAAGCCGCGGGTGTTCAACCGCCTGAGAATCGACGCGCCGTTGCGCCCAGAGTATCGCTACGCTCGTGAAGACGGGGTGTTCCTCACGGATGTGTGGGACGACATCCGCGAGTTGACTTCGGGCTACTTTGCAGGCGCGGAGGCGTTGCGCACACCGACAGGCGAACGGTTCCACAAGCAGCAGTCGCCGATTGCACTGCTCCTGCGTATCCTGCTTGCCGCGAGTTTGCCCGATGACTGGGTCTTAGACCCGTTTGCAGGCACGGGTACAACCGCCGTTGTTGCCACGCAACTTAGACGCCACTGCGTCGCCATCGAGATAGACCCCGAAAATGTCGCGATGATAAAGCATCGCTTGGCAGTTCAGCGAGAGGCAGACGCTATTCTCCCCTTGCGCGCCTACTACCGCTTCACGACTAACTTAGACGCAATCTGGAGCATTCAGACCAGCCTTCAATGGGGTCAGAAGACGCAACTGGCTTTGTTCGAGGGCAAAGTGGGCTATGGGAGTCTGTAAACTCTTTTTCAGGATTGCCCATTATCTGCACGAAAACCCTCATCAGCTTGCCAGTGCATCACTGGAGGACATCGCAGCGCAGTACCGTCCATACGCCTACATCGGGGCGCGAGAGTCCCTGCACGAATTTGTGCAGGAGCAGGCTCAAGAGGTCGGTATAGACCCCGCACAGTGGTTCGGCACAAAAAAATGGCAAAGTGATTCGGGGGCTTTCCCTGACTTTGTTCTCGCATACGAACCCCACAGCCCGTTGGGTAACGGAGCCTTGCTGGAGCTGAAAGACTCAGCAGGCAACCAGATTGCATCCTTCAACTCCACCCTGCCATCCGCACGAAAGCACATCAGCCGATTGACGAAGATGGTACAGACGGCTGTGCAGAACTACGAATCGAAGCGCGGCTGTGCATGTCCCGATGAGCGCGACTGTTTCTACCTTGTTCGCACGAAAAACAAATATCCGGATACATGCCGTCTCTCAGTGGTGCAAGGCACCTTCTTCGAGACAATCCCCAACCAAGAACTGTTGAAATCGCTCTGGAAAGACCTTTTGGAGCAATCGGGTGTCCCCATAGAACAGCACAAGGAGATACTGGACTACCTGGCTAAGCTGGAGCGCAATGAGGTTGCGAAGTCGAGAAGAATAAAGCGAGCCGCGATAAAACCGCGCCTACGAATCATGAGCGAGGTCGTCGCCGATGCAAATCCTCACAAATACCAAGAGATTAGAGAGCGAACGGTTAATTTGATTCTCAAGGCGCCTTCGGAAGGCGGCAGAGAAAGCCTCGAACGGTGGATCCTGCACTGCTTTAGCACAGACCACCTCCTCGCGAAGCCTGTGTCAGATGATGTCTTTGTGGTCTCTGACGACTCTGGCTGTCAAGTAAACTGCCGAATCGCGTGGGTGGAGCATAAACTCAACGGGCTCCACTTAGTGGTTCAGGTGCAACTGGATGGTGGGGATGGTAGCGCGCCTTGACGCGAGCTAAGCCGCCCCTTGCGCCACAGCGCGTACCGCCTCCACAATCGCGCGGGCATTAATCCCATACGCCTCCAGCAGCGTGTCGGGTTTGCCCGAGCGCGGGATCTCGCGCACCGCCAGCCGATGGACGCGCACCCCGTGCCCGTTCACCGCCGCCGCGACCGCCTCGCCAAGCCCACCTTCAGGATAGTGGTCTTCCACCGTGATGATCACGCCGTTCGTCTCGTGGGCGCAGCGAATCAGCGTCTCGGCGTCCAGCGGCTTGACGCTGTAGAGGTCAATCACGCGGATGGCGATACCCTCCTGCTGCAGGATTTGGTGCGCCTTGAGCGCCTCGTGCAGCGTGATGCCCGCTGCAACGACGGTCGCCACATCGTTTGGCGACTGGCGCACGATTTTGCACCCGCCGATGGGGAACGCCTCGTCGTTGGGGTAAATCACGGGCGTTTTGGGGCGCGAGGTGCGGATGTAGGCGATGCCATGATATCGCGCCGCCTCCGCCACAAGTTTCACGGTGGAGACCGCGTCGCTGGGGTACAGCACCACCGCGTCGGGGATGGCGCGGAACATCGCGAGGTCTTCCAGCCCCATCTGCGACGGACCGTCCTCGCCGATGGAGACGCCCGCGTGCGAGCCGCAGAACTTCACATTCGCCCTGCCAATCGCCGCCATGCGGATAAAGTCGTAAGCCCGCGTGAGGAAGCAGGCGAAACTGGAGGCGAAGGGGATTTTGCCACACTCGGCGACGCCAACCGCCGCGCCCGCCATGTTCTGTTCGGCAATAAAGCACTCCACGAAGCGATCAGGGTGCGCTTTGAGGAACTTCTCGGAGAAGGTGGAGTTTTTCACATCGCCGTCAAGGGCATAGATTCGCGGGTCGGTGTTGCCGAGCGCGACCAGCGCGTCGCCGTATGCCTCGCGCGTGGCGACCTCCTGACCCAGCGTGTAGGTGGGCAGGCTGGGCGTCTGGGGCGCGACAGGTTCGGGCAGCGGCGCGTCGTAGGGGGGTAGCACGCGCAACTGCGCTGCAGCCGCCTGCAGATCGGGCGGCGGGGTAAGTTCCGCAATCGCCTGCTCCGCAAGGTCGGGCGGCAGCGGCTTGCCGTGCCAGCCCTCCTTGTCCTCCACAGCGGACGCGCCCTTGCCCTTGAGCGTGCGCGCCAGTATCGCGAACGGTCGCTCCGCCGATTGCGCTGCCGTGAGCGCGTCCAGAACCGCCGCCATGTCGTGCCCGTCGATGACCGCCGTCTGCCAGCCGAACGCCTCGAAGCGGGCGCGGTAGGTCTGCAGGTCGTGCTGCAGCATCGTGGGCTGGCTCTGCCCCTGACGGTTGATGTCCACCAGGGCAATCAGGTTGTTCAGCCCGTAGTAGCTGGCGAAGGCAGCGGCTTCCCACACCGCGCCTTCGGCGGTCTCGCCGTCGCCCATCAGACAGTAGACGCGCGGGGGTAATCCGTCCCGCTTGAACGCGAGCGCCATCCCCGCAGCAATCGACAGCCCTTGCCCCAGCGAGCCAGTGGCTGCGCCGTACCACCGAAAGCGCGGCGTCGGGTGCCCTTCCAAATCGCTCGTGAACTCGCGCAGGGTGTCCAGATGCTCAATCGGGAACGCGCCCGCCTCCGCCCATGCAGCATAGAGCAGCGGCGCAGCATGCCCCTTGGAGAAAATCACGCGGTCGTTCAGCGGGTGGCGCGGATTCGACACATCCGCCCGCAGCGCGTAGAAAAACAGCCCTGCGACCAAGTCCGCCGCCGACATACAGGTCGTCGGGTGTCCCGACCCCGCGCGGGTGGTCATGCGAATCGAGTGGATGCGCAGAAGGTTCGCTTTCGCCTGAAGCGCGGCAATCAACTCAGGGGCATATCCAGCCATGGTCTCTCTCCGTCGCGGGAGAGTATACCATGACAGGCAACGGCTTAGATTACCGTGCGCCGCAAATCTTCGCCCGTCGCGCCTGGACGGATGGGCTTGACGCTGGCGACATACTCAGGCTCGTAGTCGATGAGCTTGAGCCAGTCCTCCATCACATCCGACTTGGGGAAGATTTCGTTCTCGCGGTACTCCATCTCGATGGCGCGCTTGAGGTCGTCGGGGCGGATGCCGTGTTCGACGCTCGGCTCCTCAATCGCGCGGCGGATGGCAAGCTCTTTCGCGCGATCGACGACCGACTTGATGAGCGCGCCGCTGACCATATCGCGCCAGTAGAGCGTCTCGACGCCGCCGTTGCGCAAATACACCTGCAGGAACTCAGTGTCGGGCGCCTTGCGCCAGAGGTACTGCACGGTTTGCTCAATCAGGCACTCGCGCGCTTCGGCGGGCGTGTCGTACTCGCGCACGAAGTCGGGATCCAACGGCAGCGTCGGCGTGAGGTAAATCCCGAAAATCTCGCGCGTAGCGTCGCGGTCAGGGCGGCGCACCTTCACCTTGCGGTCGATGCGCCCCGGACGCAGAATCGCAGGGTCGATGTAGTCGGGGCGGTTGGAGGTCAGCATCACCACCACATTCTCCAGGCTCACCAGTCCGTCCATCTCGGCGCAGAACTGGGGCACGACGGTGTTGGAGATGTTGAGCCACCTGCCTGAACTGCGCGTGCGCAGAATCGACTCCGCCTCGTCGATGAAGATGAACACGAGGTAGCCCTCACGCGCTTTTTCGCGGGCAATCGAGAAGATTTCGCGCACCATCCGCTCCGTCTCGCCCAGCCACATGTTCAGAATCTTGGGACCGCTGATATACATGAAGTATTCCTTCACGGGTCTGCCGAGCCGTTCGGAATACTGGCGCGTGAGGTTGTAGGCGGTCGCCTTGCCAATGAGCGTCTTGCCGCAGCCTGGCGGTCCGTAGAGCAGGATGCCCTTAAGCGGCTGCTTTTCGAACCGTTGGAACACTTCGGGATGCAGTAGGGGCAGTTCGATGGTCTCACGGATGAGTCGAATCGCCTCTTCCTGCCCACCGATTTGGCTCCACTCGATGGGGGGTACCTCTTCGAAGTAGTAGTCGCGCACCTCTTGGTGGGGGATGTGTTCGATAGCGACTTTGTAGTTCGGTTCGAGGCGCACCTCGTCGCCGGGCTTAATCAGCACTTCCGACAGGTCTGTGGAGCGGAACACGATGCGCGAGGTCATCCCTTGCGGGTCCGACCCGACGCGCAGGCGATCCCCCTCCAACACCTCTTGCACCTTCACAATCGGTCCTGCAGGGTGATAGCCCAGATCGCCGATGACGGCAAACGCTTCGTTGACCTTCACGCGCGTGCCCACTTTGAAGTCGGGGTTCTCTAACTTGGGGTCGATGTTCGCATAGTATTCGCTGTCGCCCAGCGCGACCATCGCGACGCCCTCGTCGGGTTGCCCCAGAAAGACGCCGATGCGGTTGGCAGGGCTGGTCAGTTTCTGATACGCCTCCTCGTACTCCTGAATCGCCTGCATCGCCTCTTGCATCTGCTGCTCGTCGACTTCCAGTTGGTGCTGGAGCAGGCGCAGCAGTTGGCGCAGGCGTAGGTCGTCGCGGGGCGCGATACGCATAATCTCTTCCAGAATCGCCAGAGCGCGGATTTGCGTCTCGGGCAATTCGAACTCGTCGTCATAACGGCGTGCCATTCGGATAAGACCTCCTCACCATGATACTACCGCAATTGTACCTCGAAGGTTGCAGGGTCGGCGACATAGTCGGGGGTCATTTGGACGCGCCCATCGGGAGTGAAGGGCACGCCCTCCTGCTGCAGGAGCGACTTCTGGAGCTGGGCGAGCAGCGGGTCGCGCTTGTGGATGCGGAGGCTGCCGTCGCTGCCGACCACGCGCCACCACGGGATGTCGTCGTCCAGCGCGGCTGCCATGAGGCGTCCCACTTGGCGGGGGGTGAGCGGCGGGCAGGCGCGTGCCACCTGCCCGTAGCTCATCACCTTGCCCTGCGGAATCTGGCGCACCAGCGCGTAGACCCGCCGCGCGTTAGAATCGGTCGCCGACACTGCCGAAGTTGAACAGCACAATCAGGAGGTCGGCGTCGTCAACCATGCTGTCGCCGTTCACATCGCTGGCGGAGTCGGAACCGCCGAAGTTGAACAGCACCTGCAACAGATCGGTGTCGTCGACCACATTATCGCCGCTCACATCGCCGTTGGTGAGCGTGAAGTTCTGCGTGGTCGTTCCGCTCAGGGTTAGGTTCACTTTACGCGCCAGTCCTGGTGCCATCTGCACCAGCACCTCTGCTGTACCCTGCTCGCTCACATCAACCGCATAGGCGCCCGAATCGCTTAGAGTGGCGGTGTAAGTGTTAATCGTGCTGCCCTGACGAATGCGGATGGTCGCTTGGCGTCCCGCGTAGCTCCCCGTGAATCCCGAGATATTGATAACGCCCTGTAGCCGAGTAGCAGGAACAGCTGCGCCCCACACGCGCATCCCGAAAGTCGCTTGTATCCCGCCCTCTAGCCCGTAGTATTGGTAGACATCCTCCTGATTGTCAGGCTCGTACTGGATAAAGTAGTCGAAGTTGGGGTCGCCAGGTAGGTTGCCGCAGACCCACGCACCGGGGCTGGAGACTAAAAGACCCAGATAAAACACGAAACGATTGCCGAAGTCGGCACCCAACTGTCCCGCCTGAACAGTAAACACTTCGTTGTTCGAGTCGGTCAGCGTACCCAGTCGCCACACACCCGCCTGTGGCACATTCAGCGTATGGGGTCCACGATTGCTTCGCAGGAAGGTCGCAGGGGGAGCGAAGCTTGGGTAGGGCGGGAATTCGTTATCCGCACCTGTCCAGAAGCCCTGAATTGTGTAACGACCTGCACGCGGAAAGTAGACCATAATCTCCACACGACTGATGCGGAAGCGACCCTGCCCATTCGGATCCAAGTAGGGTTCTATTTGCACATCGTCCAGAGCAATCTTGCCCTCACTGTCGTAGGCATAGTATTGTCCTTGCGTTGCCCAGCGATAGTAAAGCAGCTCGTCCGAAGCGGGGAAAAAGTCGCCTGCGTCGGGCTGCCAGGTCGGCTTGGGCGGGAAAATCGCGGGCATCAGATCGCTGGCGCGCAGCACCTTCACAATCTGCACATCGTCCAGTCGCTCAATAAGCTGCCACCCGCCAAGCGGTTTCCACGAGTTGTTCTGCGCGAACAGCTGACCTACGGTCGCCAGCACGCCTGCCACAATTAGCAATCGTCTCATCAGTGCGCCTCCTTCAATCGGTATTATACACCAAAACTTTGACAGGATGCTGACCTCAAGAGGTTCCCGCTTACGGCTCTTCGGGCAGCCGTTCGCCTGTAGCGAGGCGCAGTTGCAGTTCGGCGACGGCGGCGTCGTAGGTCGCCTGCACAAGGTTCGTCTCGGCGGTGACCAGCGCGAGCTGCGCCGTCAGCACCTCCACAATCGTGCCGACGCCCTCGCGTAGCGACTCTTGCGCCGCGTCGAAGTTGCGTTGTGCGGCGGCGACGGCGATTTTGGACGCCTCCAGCCGCTCGAACGCCTCGCGTATGCTCAGCAGCGCGCTCTCCACTTCGGCGTAGGCGTCGCGCTCGGCTTGCTGCAGGCGGAACTGTGCGCTCTGCAGGCTTGCCTCCGCCTCGCGCAGGTTCGCGCGGGTCAGCCCGCCGTCGAACAGCGGGTACGAAGCGACGATGCTCAGGCTCCCCTGCGTGCGACTGTTCGGCTCGTACTCGCGAAAGCCGCGCGCGCTGATTTGCAGGCGCAGCAGGCTGTTCAGGCGCGCGGCGTCCAGCCCCAGTCGGCTGATTTGCAGGCGCAGTTCGGCGTCGCGCAGGTCGGGGCGTTGGAGGCGGGCGCGCTGCCAGAGTTGCTCGACGCTGAGCGCGGGATCGGGGCTGGACGGGGCGTCGGGCGCAGTTAGCGCAGGCAGGGGCTTCTGCGCCTCCCAGCCGATGAGTCGCTTCAGGTCGGTCTCTGCCAGGCGCAGGGCGTTGCGCGCCTGAATCTGCTGCACGCGGGCGTTGGCGAGGTCAGCCTCCGCTTGCAACACATCTTTCTGGGGCGCGGCGCCGACCTCCGCTTGCGCTTTGGCGACCTCCAGCAGCGTCTCAGCGCGACGCACGGCGGTATCCGCGACCTGCAGCAGCTCCTTGCGCCGCAGCACTTCGTAGTAAGCGCGTGCGGTCTGGAACAGCACGCGGCGCAGGGTGTCGCGCGTGCTTTGGCGCGTGGCTTCCACCGTGCGCGAACTCTGGCGGATGCGCAACTCGCGTTGCCCGTTGTCCAGCAGCAGCCACTCCAGCCCGAAGCCGTTCTGGCGCTGGGTCGTGTCGGCGATTGCGCCTCCACCCTCGATGCGCGTGCGGGTCGTGCTGCTGCTGAGGTCGATGCTGGGGTACAGGTTCGCGCGTGCGGCGGCAAGGCGGGCATCAGCGGCGTCGGTCTCGGCGAGCACGGCGCGCGCCAGCCCGTTGTTCTGCAACGCCAAGCGCAGCGCGTCGTCCAGACTCAGCGTCTCCTGCGCATTCACGGCAGCGACCGCCAACAGCCCAACGCAGATCACAAGGCTCAGTCTCATCACAGACATGGTTCGACGCGCGGGGGCGGGTTCCTGTTCACAACGGGTACACTATACCGCGTGCGTATCCCTGCGTGGCTGAAAGTGGCAGCGGGCGTCGGCGCGGCGGTCGCAGGCGCGAACTGGTTTTTGCGCAAGGTGTGGTTCTACCGCGACCCGTTGCGCATCCCGCCGCCTGACCCGAACCTGATCCTCGCGCCGTGCGACGGCAAGGTGGTCTACATCCGCCCCGTGAGCGCGGACGGCACGGTCTTCGCCGAGAAACTCGGACGCCCTATCCCCATCACCGAAATCACCCGCGCCGACTGGGACGGCAGCCCGCCCGAAGGCTGGCTAATTGGCGTCTACATGAGCCCGCTCGATGTGCATTACAACTACGCGCCGATTGCAGGCGCGGTTCGACGCATCGTCTACACGCCCGCCCGCGCCAACCTGCCGATGGTGGACTTGTGGGAGTATGTGAGCATGGCGTGGCTGCGCCGCGCGGTTGATCTGCTGGGCAAAAAATATCACCTGCAGAACGAGCGGCAGACGATTTTTATCGAGGGCGAGCGCGTGCGCGTCGCGCTGGTGGAAATCGCCGACAAGTTCGTCAACAAAATCACGACCTATGTGCAGGAGGGGCAGTGCGTCAAGCCCGCGCAGAAACTCTCGTTCATCGAGCGCGGCAGTCAGGTAGACCTTGTAATCTTCTCGCGGGCGGTGGAGATCCTGACCCACACGGGCGCGCAGGTCTACGGCGGGCAGACGCCCCTCGCGCGGGTGCTATCGCCATGAGAGAGACGCCCTTCGGTCAGGTGCGGGCGGTCGGCTTCGACTTGGACGACACGCTGTGCGTCTATATGCCTGTCGCCGTGCAGGCGCGTCGGGCGATGATGGAGCGCTACCTCGCGCCCCAAACGGGACTACCCATCGAGACGCTGGATCAGCACTACAAGCGAGCGTTTCACAGCGTGCTGGAAGAACTGCACACGGAGCGGTGGTATCCGCTGTACCTGCGGGAGGGTCGCGCGACGCGCACGGAGACCTTCCGCCGCCTGCTACAACACCTGAACCTCGACGCCGACGGGCTGGCAGAGCGCATCAGCGAGGAGTACGCCGCCCTGCGCGAGCAGATGCTGCACCTGCACGAGGAGACGCTGGAGGTGCTGCACGCGCTGAAGGCGCGCTACCCACTGTTCGTCATCACGAACGGTCCCGCCTACGAGCAGCGGCGCGAGTTGCAGGTGCTGGGGCTGGAGGGGCTGTTCGACATCGTCGCAATCGAGGGCGAGGTGGGGATTGGCAAGCCGCACGCGCTGATTTTCGAGGGGGTGCAGCGTCAACTGGGGCTGCCAAGCGAGCAGATTCTGTTCGTGGGCAACTCGTGGGCGCACGATGTGCAGGGCGCGCTGAATGTGGGCTGGCGCGCCGCGTGGGTGAACCGCGAGGGCGAGCCACACCCTGACCCTCAGAGCGGCGTGCCCGACCTGCGCGACCTGCGCCCGTTGCTGGAGTGGCTATGAAGGGCGCGGTGATTCTGGCGGGCGGGGGCAGCACACCGCCCGAAGTGCCCCAGACGATGCTGCGGCTGGCGGGCGGCGCGAACGCGCGGATTGTCATCTTGGCGCATGTGCAAGCGGATGTCGCGCGGGGCGGGCAGCGCTCCGCCGAGTTTTTCGCCGAGAACGGCGCACAGAATGTCGTCGCACCCGACACCCTGGACGCGGGCGAACTGGCTGCGTTGGTGCAGTCGGTGCGGGGCGTGTGGATCCCCGGCGGCGACCAGAACCGCTTCATGGAGCGGCTGGGCGGTTCAGCAGCGTTGCTGGAGGCGATTCGGGGCGTCGTGGCGCGGGGCGGGGTGGTGGGCGGCACGAGCGCGGGCGCGTCGCTAATGGGCGCACGCATGCCCACAGGCGACCACTCGCCCGACGGCGACCTCAAAGTCGGCGCAAGCCCCACCGCGCCCGCGATTGGCGTACTGCCGAACGCCCTCGTCGACCAGCACTTCCTCAAGCGACAGCGGCTGCCGCGCCTGCTGTGCGCCCTGCTGGAGCATCCGAGTCTTGTCGGTATCGGCGTCGACGAGGAGGCGTGGGCGCTGGTGCAGAAGGGCAAACTCACCGCCTACCGCGCGCAGGTGGTGGTGGCGCGTGTGCGCCAGAAGCCGCGCCAGCACGAGCGCATGCTGGGCAGCCACGACATCCAGCTGCAAATCCTGTTGCCCAACGAGACGGCGAGGGCGTAGCGGTTCATAAGGCGGCTTCGCCACGCTCTTCCGCGCGTCGTCGGGCGCTTGGCGGAGGGCTTGCTGCAGGTACTGCTGTGCGGCGGCGCGCCCCTCGTCCGAGACGCTCGCCGACCGATCCAGCACGAACACCGTGCAGACGCTGCGCAGCGACCCGACCCCCTGCCACCCCACCAGCGCCAGCACAATCAGCAGCACCAGCGCGAACCGCAACGCCAGAATCACCCGCCGACGCGCCCGACTGACCCCCAGCAGACGCCGACCCGTCCACCAGACCCAGCCCCACGCCACAGGCAGCAATAGCAGATACCACGGCTCAGTGAAACGCGTGGCAGCGTAGTTATACCCGACGGCGGTTGCCCTGCTGCGGGATATAATACTGCTGTGAAGCGACCTAAAGACCCGCTAACGGCGCAAGTGAACCCAGTTGCCGAGCGCGACCGTATCTGCACCGTGTTGCGCCAGCACTCGCCAGACCTGCCGAGCGCGTGGCTGGTCGTGCTGTCGGCGTGCGAGACGGCGTTGGTGAACCCTGCGGAGCTTGCGGACGAGCATTTCGGGCTGGCGTTGGGTCCGCTATATGCGGGCGCGCCGACGGCGTGGGGCACTTTGTGGGCGGTAGGGGATGTGGCGACGGGCTTGCTGATGGGCAAGGCGTATGAGCTGCTGCGCGCGGGCAAAAGCAAGGCGGCGGCGCTGCGCGAGGCGCAGTTGTGGCTGCGCGACCTGACAGCGGCGCAGGCGCAGGAGATTCTTGAGGCGCAGGCAGCGGCGGCGAGGCAGCCGACGCGGGAGGTTGCGCTGACCGAGATGACGCGGCTGGCGCTGGCGCAGCTGTTGCCCGTCCAACGACGGTTCGCCCTGATGGACGACACGGAGCGACCGTTCGCACACCCGTACTTTTGGGCGGCGTTCCAGTGCGTGGGGGTGTGATAGCACGGGCAACCACGCAGGGTTGCCCCTACACACGCGGGCGCACAGAACGGGCAACCACGCAGGGTTGCCCCTACACACGCGGGCGCACAGAACGGGCAACCACGCAGGGTTGCCCCTACACACGCGGGCGCACAGAACGGGCAACCACGCAGGGTTGCCCCTACACACGCGGGCGCACACAACGGGCAACCACGCAGGGTTGCCCCCACAGAACGGCGCGCGTGTGGGGCGCGTGTGTAGGGGCAGACCTGTGTGTCTGCCCCTTTCGCGAAATCGGGCAACACATATGTAGGGGCAGACCTGTGTGTCTGCCCCTACCTGCGTGTCTGCCCCATTCGCGAAAGGGGGCACAAGGGCGACGACAGAACCGCTATAGGGTATACAAATTCCGCAGGGCGCAGCCGCCCTGTAAGGAGGTCAACGATGGCGCGTAAGATACTGATGCTGGTTGGGGACTATGCGGAAGACTACGAGGTAATGGTGCCGTTCCAAGCGCTGCAGATGGTCGGCTTCGAGGTGCATGCGGTCTGCCCTGGCAAGCGCGCGGGTCAGAAAGTGCGCACGGCGGTTCACGACTTCGAGGGCGACCAGACCTACTCGGAGAAGCCTGGGCACAACTTCACGCTGAACTACTCGTTCGACGAGGTGAATGTTGCCGACTACGCTGCGCTGGTGGTGTCGGGCGGGCGTGCGCCCGAATACATCCGCCGCGAGCCGAAGGTGCTGGAGATGGTGCGCCACTTCTTCGAAGCGAACAAGCCTGTCGCGGCAATTTGCCACGGGCTGCAGGTGCTGACTGCGGCTGGCGTGCTGCAGGGGCGCACGGCGACCGCCTATCCCGCCGTCGGACCCGAACTGACGCTGGCAGGGGCGCGCTTTGAGGAAGTGCCCGCTGACAAAGCGGTCGTGGACGGCAACCTCGTCACCGCGCCTGCATGGCCCGCGCACCCCGAATGGCTGGCGAAGTTCCTGCAGGTGCTGGGCGTGCGGATTGAGGGCGTGTAGTGGCTACAGGGCGGCTTCGCCACGCTCTTCCGTGCGGATGCGGATGGCGTCGGCGTAGGGCAGGATGAAGATTTTGCCGTCGTCGGGCTGACCCGTGCGGGCGTGGCGAAGCACCGCCTCGATAATCGGCTCCACCTGCGCGTCGGGCACGACCATCTCGAGGCGCAAGCGGATAGGGAGCCGTATCAGCGTCTCGTCGCCGAACCAGTCGGTTTCGGGCGGGCTGCTGCCGCATCCGCGCACCTCGCTGACCGTCATGCCTGTGACGCCGAGTTCGTTCAGCGCGGTCTTGACCGCCTCCAGCGTGTGCGGGCGGATGATGCAGTCCACTTTTTTCATGCGGGCGTAATCAGCGTCGGGCAGGCGGCGTACTCGTCGCGTGGTTCGGGGTAGTCCAGCACATAGTGTAGCCCGCGGCTCTCTTTACGGGCGAGCGCGCTCTGGGTAATCAGCAGGGCGCACGCAGCGAGGTTGCGCACCTCGCACGAATCGACGGTCGGGTGCGTCTGGCGGTAGGCAGCCTCCAGTTGCGCAGCGAGCGTCTCCAGCGCACAGAACGCTTCCTGGAGGCGAGCGACCGTGCGCACGATGCCCACGCGCTTCTGCATCACCTGGCGGATGCGCAGCCGCGCGGCGTCCCAGTTGTCGGCGTGGTCGTCGGGCTGTGGGGCAGGCGTCGGGGGTGCAAGATGCGCCGTAATGCACGACGGCTTCGGCTGCGGTGGCGGCTCGTCGAGGCGCGTGGTGGCGTGAATCGCCGCGCGCTCGGCGAACACTAACGCCTCCAGCAGCGAGTTGCTCGCCAAGCGGTTCGCGCCATGCACGCCCGTGTAGGCGACTTCGCCGCAGGCGTACAGGCGCGGAATCGTCGTGCGCCCGTGCAAATCCGTCCACACACCGCCGCAGGTGTAGTGCGCCGCGGGCACGACGGGGATCGGCTCGCGCGTGATGTCGATGCCGTACTGTAGACAGGTTTGGTAGATGGTCGGGAAGCGTCGCTGGATGAATTCGGCGTCCAGGTGCGTGATATCGAGGTAGACGCACGAGTCGCCTGTCTTTTTGAGTTCGGCGTCGATGGCGCGGGCAACGATATCGCGCGGGGCGAGTTCAGCGCGCGGGTCGTAGTCGGGCATGAAGCGATAGCCGTCGCGTCGCTTGAGCAGTCCGCCCTCGCCGCGCACCGCCTCCGAAATCAGAAACGACGGCGCGTCCGTGTGGTACAGCGTTGTCGGGTGGAACTGGATGAACTCCATGTTGGCGATAACCGCGCCTGCGCGCCACGCCATCGCAATGCCGTCGCCTGTGGCAATCGGCGGGTTGCTCGTGTGCAGGTAGACCTGCCCGCAGCCACCTGTCGCCAGCAGTACCGCCCGCGCCCGAATCTCGAACAGGTCGCCCGTGAGCGTGTCCAGCACGCGCACGCCCACGCACGCGCCATCCTGCAGCAGCAGGTCTAACGCCTGATAGTGTTCCAAGACGGTGATGTGCGGCGTTTTGCGGGCGGCGATGAGCAGTGTGCGTTCGATTTCGTAGCCTGTGTGGTCGGCGGCGTGCAGGATGCGGTTGCGCGAGTGCCCGCCCTCGCGTCCCAGCGCGAGGCTGCCGTCAGGATTGCGGTCGAACTGTGCGCCGAGTTCGATGAGCCACTGCACCATGCGCGGTCCTTCGCGCACCAGCACTTCGACGGCTTCGCGGTCGCACAGCCCCGCGCCCGCGATCAGCGTGTCCTGCAGGTGCAGTTCCCACGAGTCGTCCGCGCCCATCGCGGCGGCGATGCCGCCCTGCGCGTAGTTCGTGTTCGACTCGGAGCGCTGCTTTTTGGTGAGGATGGCGACTGTGCCGTGCGGTGCGGCGTTCAGCGCGAAGGTCAGCCCCGCCATCCCGCTGCCCAGCACCAGAAAGTCATACTCCATCGTTGCCTCCGCGTTGCGCCTGCCCGTTCACGCAGAGCGCGTCCTCAGCCGCATGGTACGACAGCACCGCCAACTCCTGCAGGAACGACACATTGCGCACATGCACATGCGGGGGCGTGCGTAGGATCGTCGGCGCGAAGTTCAGGATGCCCGTGACGCCCGCGTCGACCAGCGCGTCGGCGACCTCTTGCGCGGCGTGCGCGGGCACGGCGATGATGCCCAGCCGCGCGCCAATCTGCGCGTTCACCTCACCGATGCGGGCGATGTCCTCGATGATTAGGTCGCCGAAGGGTCGCCCGATTTTGACGAAGTTGTTGTCGAACACGGCGGCAATGCGCAGGCGGTGCGCCCGAAAGTTCGGGTAGCCCACCAGCGCGGAGCCGATATTGCCTGCGCCGACCAGCAGGATGGGTTGCTCCTCGTCCAAGCGCAGGATGCGCTCGATGCAGGCAATCAACCCCAGCACCGAGTAGCCTACCCCTGGTTTGCCGAACTCGCCGAAGTAGGAGAGGTCTTTGCGGAACTGCGCCGCGCTGATGCCCGAATACTGCTCCATCTCTTGCGAGGAGAGCGTCTGGATGCCCGACTCGTGGGCGTCCAGCAGCACGCGCAGGTAGATGGCTAACCGTTCGAGCGTCGGCACAGGCACGCGCGTCTCTGTCATAGCGATTAAAGGGCGTCGGGCAGGAGGCTCCCTGCCCGACACTGGCGATTACTGGAAGTCCGTGTCGATGAGCGCGAGCGCGTCTTCGAGTTCGAGCCCCTGATTGCGGCGCAGGTCTTCGATGCGCTCGCCGATTTGGCGCAGTTTGCGCAGGGCGCGCAGTTCGAGCTGGCGCACGCGCTCACGCGTGATCTTGAGTTCCGCGCCGACCTCTTCGAGCGTGCGCTGCTGCCCGTCATCCAGCCCGAAGCGCAGGCGCACCACATCGCGCTCGCGCGGCTGCAACTTCTCCAGAATCATGTCGATCTGCTCGCGCAGAATCAGCCGTTCCGTGACATCTTCGGGCGTGGGCACGATGTCGCTGGACGGGATGAACTCGCCCAGCGTCGCGTTGTCGCGCTCGCCGACGGGGCTTTCGATGGAGATCGGCTCTACGGCGGCGCGTCGGATCTCGCGCACGCGCTCGACGGACATTTTCGTCTCGGCGGCAATCTCCTCGTCGGTCGGCTCGCGCTGCAGAATCTGCTGCAGGCGCAACTCGGTCTTGATGACCTTGTTGATGAGTTCCGCCACATACACAGGGATTCGGATGGTGCGGCTGTTGTTGATGACCGCGCGGGCAATCGCGCGCCGAATCCACCAGGTGGCGTAGGTGCTGAAGCGGAACCCGCGTTCGGGGTCGAACTTCTCGACGGCGCGAATCAGCCCCAAGTTGCCTTCCTGAATCAGGTCAGCGAGCGAGATGCCGCGCGAGGCGTACCGCTTGGCGATGCTGACCACCAGACGCAGGTTCGATTCGATGAGCCGTCGCTTTGCCTCTTCGGCTTCTTGGATGCGCACGGCGAGTTCCCATGTGGGCAGGTTCGCCGCCTTCGCCCAGTCTTCCTCGCTGATGCTCTCTGGGTCTACCTTGCGCTTGTCGGCAAGCTGCTTGCGGATTTTGTAGAGCCGTTCCCCCTCTTGCACCTGCTGCGAGTATCGGATCTCCTCTTCGGGCGTGAGCAGTTGCGAGCGTCGGCTCTGGAGCATCCATAGTTCGACTTCGACGCTGTCGTCCTCGTGCGGGGTCTCCTCGCCGACGCCGCCCCAGAAGTCTACTTCTTCCTCGCTGCCCAGCTCGTCGCCCAGGTCCAAACCGCCGATGCTCAGCGACGAGAAGTCGTCATCCAGCACCTCGAGGTCGTCCAGTTCGGGCGCCTCCATCTCCAGTCCGAGCGGATCGTCATAGATCGAGTCGCGCCCCGCCTTGCTCAGACGAGCCGTTGCCTGCGTATCCATCAAAATATCCATCTCCTCATCCAATACGGGCACTTCGAGAACACCTCCTATCGATTGGCGAGCGTGTTTGTGAATACGTTCACAAGCTCGCCCGCGCTTCGGTTTCCATACATAGCGTTCCTACCTGTAAGGGTATACGATTCGCCCTTGCCGTGAGTTCCACCGCAGGAGACGCCGAGTCTTAATTATAGCCCAACGCGCGTTTTTCCTGCTTAATCGGCGTTTCTCGAACGGAATTTCACAGGGTGGACGCCCCCATCGGCGTTGCCCCCTGAAATTATAACAAGAAAACGCCGTTTTGTCAAGGGGTTGGGCGGCTATGTGGGGGGAATTTGCCCGAAAATCCACTACTTGTAGGCATTGCGGGGCGTTCATGGTTCGTGCAGGTAGGCTTCCAGTTTCTGGCGGAGCAGTTCGCGGGCGCGGTGCAGGCGCGCTTTGACCGCCGCTTGTGTGATGCCCAGCCGTTGCGCCGTCTCTTCGGTGGAGAGTTCCTCGATATCGCGCAGCACCAGCACGGGGCGCAGCGAATCGGGCAGCTCCGCCACGGCTTGCTGCACGCGCTCGCGCAGGTCGTTCTCAATCACAAGTGCTTCGGGGTCTTGCGCGTGTTGGTCAATCAGTTGGCGCAGGATGGCTTGCCCCTCTTCGGTGTTCAGCGGGTCGTCCAGCGAGTAGAAGCGGTCTAAGTCGCGTCGGGCGCGGATGCACAGCCGCCGCGCGATAGTATAGAGCCATGTGGCGAAGTTGGCGTCCCCGCGAAACTGCTGCAGCGCTTTGAAAGCGTTCAGCAGCGCGTCTTGCAGCACATCGTGCGTCGTGTCGGGGTTGCCCCCACAGGCGCGCAGCAGCGAGCGGAACACCTTGTCGCGATGGCGCGCCCAGAGCCGATCGAACGCCTCGTTGTCGCCTTGCTTAGCAGCCTCAATCAATTCGGTATCGTCGCTCATACTCTTAATTACGCGGTTTGCCGAAAGTATGCACCTCGCCTGTCTGTCGCATCAGCGTGGGGTACGCCACCATGTTCACATACCGCCGACGGTACGCGCCGCCCGCGTTGCGCGCCTGCTCCTGCGCCCTGCCCAGCGATTCGAGCCACGCAGGGTTGAAATTGAACCCTGCCTCTTTGAGGGGTTCGGGGTCAAGTGCGTAGCCCCACAGGATGATACGCGCGGTTTTTGGCTCTTCCTCTGGGTTGTTGTCGGTCGCTTGGTGCACTTCTTGCAGCAGCGCCTGAAAGTCCGTTTCGGGGTCAAGCCAGCAGGCGGCGTCGATGGCGCGCGCCCTGCCTGCGCTGTAGTAGCGCAGCCACTCCGCCAAGCGGGTGGCGGCGACCATCACATCGCCTGTGCGTGCCCCTGGAGCGAACGCCTCCGCCTCTTGACGCTCGGTGTCGTACTCGGTGGAGCGCAGGGTTGCGACCTTTATCAGCCCGAACAGCAGCAGCACGACCACCAGTGCAGGCGCTGCCAGACTGAGACGGCGCACATCCTCATCCACATAACTGCCGAGCCAGCCACCCAGCCCCACAATCGCCCAAAACAGCGTCCACAAATAGAACGCCTGCCGATCGCCTTGCCAAGCAACCAGCACAATCAGCGAGAGCAGCAGCGTCAGCCTGCCCACGCCGCGCACCGCGCCCACCAACCGCTCGGTCGGTACGCGCTCGCCCGACAACCGTATCACTCCCAGCACAATCACGAACGCGAGCGTCAACAGCAAAAACAGCCCCTTGATCAGCGTGATGAACCGCCCTTGCACATAGTATTGATACACATCGCGCACGCGGAACGGTTGTCCCAGTGCAAGCACCGCGTTTTGTGCCTGCTCGCCCATTGCGCGCCAATATAGCCCCGAAAAGCGCGGGATGTCCGCTTGGCTCGCGCCCTCGCCTGTCCAGAACCACTCCACAATCGACGGTTTGGGGCGCGTTGCGCCGCCGACCTGCACAGTGCTGGGCAAGACGGCGAAGTAGACGAGCAGGTAGCCCACGAGCGCGACGCCCACTGCCGCGCCGAGCAGCCCCGCGCCGCCGCCCCGCCGCAGCCCCAGTATGCCCACCGCCAGCGCAGGGATGAGCGCGAACAGGTTCACCAGCCCCAGCACGCCCGCCAACACGCCCAGCCGCGCGCCGTATGCTGTGTCCAACTCGCGCTCCGCCAGCCAGCGAATCGCGCTTAGCCCCCACCATGCCGTTAGCAACAGCGAAAGCGCCGCCACAGGCAACATCGTCGCGCTCACCCACGCGACATTCGTCCCATAAAACAGGAAGGTGAGCCAACCACGCAACCCCACGCTCAGCCCCGCCAAACGCAGGATCCGATACAATATCAGCCCCGACGCCCAGATGCTCAGCGCGCCCACCACTTGCGCCGCGTCCACCAACGGCAACGCGACCTTCAGCGGCAGCGTGACCAACCACAATAGCAGCACGCCCAGCGCGCTGTGCCCGCTCCACCAAGTCGTCGACGCGCGATTGAAGCCCTCTGCGACCGCCGCAATCTGGCGCAACCCCTCGTAGTCGATGTAATACGAGCGCAACAGAATACACACCAGCGCGTACACGACGCTGCCCAGCCATATCCCAAGCGGGATGCCCAGAATCTCCCTCCGTAGCATGCGTTCACTCCGTGTAGGTGGCGATGTGGCGCAGCAGGTCTTTCACCTGCTCGCGTGTCGGCTGGACAGGGTTGAACAGAATCGAGCCGTCCGCCAGCGTCAGGTCGGCAAGCGTCTCCAAGTCGCTTTCGGAGACCTCCACGCCGACATCGATCAGGTGCGCGGGCAGCCCGACCTCGCTCATCAGTTGGCGTACGCGCAGCACGGCGTCTTCGGCAGTGAAGGTCTTGTCCCAAACACCGCCTTGCACCACTGCGCCAGGCATCGGCACGACTTCCGACTGCATGTGCGCGTAGCCCATCACTTGTGCGATTTCCTCGAACCGCTCGCGTCGGCTTTCGAGGTTGAAGTGCATCGCGACAGGCAGCGCGAGTGCGCAGCACAGCCCGTGTGGCAGGTCGTACAGTCCGCCCAATGCGTGCGCCATCGCATGTGCCAACCCCACCATGCTGTTGTTGAACGCTGCGCCCGCGATCGTCGCGGCGAACGCCATCGCCCCGCGCGCTTCCATATCCTCGCTGCCGTTGGCGACCGCACGCGGCAAGTAGCGCGTAATCAGCCGTATCGCTTCGAACGCCAGCATGTCCGAGAACGGGTTCGCCTGCAGGTCTACAATCGCCTCGATGGCGTGTGTAAGCGCGTCCAGCCCTGTCTGCGCGGTGGCGGCAGGGGGCAGGTTGCGTGTCATCTCGGGGTCTACTATTGCCAAGTGCGGCGCGAGGTGGCGACTGAGTACGGGCATTTTTTGGCGTTTGCCCGCGTCGGTGAACATCGCGATGAAGGTGACCTCGCTGCCCGTGCCTGCGGTGGTGGGGATAGCGACCAGCGGCTTGCATGGCGCGGGGACGGTGTCTGTGCCCTCGTAGTCGCGCACGCGCCCGCCATGCGTGCGGATGGCGTTGATGAGCTTCGCGCTGTCCATCACGCTGCCCCCGCCGACGGCAATCACCACATCGACCGCCTGCGCGTCGGGAACCGCCGCCTCGATGCTCTCAATCGTGGGGTTGGGCACGACGCCCGTGTAGAGGCTGTAGCGCACGCCCTGCACCTGTAACTGCGCCTCCACAGGCTGCGTCAGACCCGCCGCGTGGACGCCCGCGTCCGTGACAATCAGCGCGCTTGCCCAACCGTTCAAACTGCATTCGAAGCCCAAGTTCTCCACTGCGCCCTGCCCAAACAGCAGGCGCGTCGGCATCTCGAAACCGAAGATCGTGCGTAGCATGGCACTACAGGCAATTCGGCGCAACAGGGACGATTCCTGCCATGCGCCGACAACCTCATCAAACGCTCACTGATTCCACCCCAAGTGCCCGTTGATGGAAATCGTGTAGACCGCCTGACCCGTAATCAGGTGGTACACCGCCAACGGCATATCGATGGCGAACTCGCCTAAGATCACGCCAATCGCGACCGCGCGCAGCTTCTCGTAGCCCGCCAAGCCGAAGTAGCGGTTCACAAACAGTTTGATCAACAGAACAATCCCCAGCCCGAACCACACATAGTCGATGCCGAAGTTCATCGACAAAGCGTAGCCCGCGGGGTGGATAGGGAATCCAGGGATACGGTAGCGGATGAAGTCCAGCAGTAGCACGAAGCTGAACGCGCCCGTGAAAAACGCGATTGCCGTGACATTCGGCGGGTAGCGGTTGTCGGCGAGCTGCGTAATTACGCCCGCCATGCTACCGCCCATATCGCCCGCGCCATCGCGATAGTAGCGGTTGATGCTGAACACCTCGCCCAGAAAGATGCCCAATAGCACTGCCGCCGCCATCACGAAAAAGAGCGCGCGCTGGTTCAGCCGCGCAATCTCGCCCATCTTCATCGATTCCAGCTGATACGGCATCGGGTGCGTGCGGTGCAGACGGTTCATGAAGTGGAAGGTGGTCATCAGCTTCGCAATCGTCGATTCGGTCAGGTTCTGCGTGCCTGTGAAGGCGATCATCAGTTGGTGGGGTCCCATGAACGCCATCTCGTGGATGGGCGCGCCCAGTTGCGCTCGCAGGCGCGTCACCACCACGCTGAACGCCATAAACAGCGCGACATAAATCGTCACCAGCCACCATGGCAGCCCAACGGCGACGCCCAGCCCAATCAGCCCCATCAGGCTCACAATCAGCCCGATGAACGCCGCGCGCGCCGAGAGCGCGTAGCCCGCTTCGGGGTTCTCGCCCGTCTTAATCTCGCGCCAGATCTCCTTCAGGTAGCCCCGCGAGGCGTAAATCACGCTCACAAACAGCCCCAAAAACGCGCCCCACGACTGCTCGCTGAAATACGGCGGCTGCGGCACCAAGTAGCCTCCGCCGAACACGCCCTGCTCGTAGCCCATCGCCGCCGTAATCACCTGCATGCCCTTGCGCACAAAGTAAAACAGCACACTCGAAAACAGCAAATCGTTCGGCACGAACACCCCAATCGCCGCCATGTAGGGAAACAGCCCGACGGGGATCCAGCCCACCTGGTTCCACGGCGGCGTCGTGAAGTAGTCGTTCAGCGCGGCGAGGAATCGCACATTGATGCGCGGGATCCACGGGAAGAACACATGCAGCCCGTTGATGACGCCGATGGCGAAGGTCACCGCAAACGCGCCCCACAGGTAGCGACTGCGCCACAGCGGGGACTGCGGCTGGCACAGCAACATCGGCACTTGGATAATCGGGAACGCCAGCCGCTCCTGCTGCGTCCACAGGCGACGCATCAGCGCATTAATGCATAGCATCGCCAGCGTCGCGAAGCCGAACAGCCCCATCCAGCCCAGAAAAATCGGCAACCACACGCCGAGCTTGGTCAGCGCGTAGGGGAACTTGTAGCCGCCGATACCGTACTCGCGAATCGGCTCCGCTGTTATGTGAAATAGCCACGGCGCCAAGTGGGGCAGGATGCGATTGCGGTAGGTATCGTTATTCTCGGCATACAACCCGAACGAGTGCCACAGCGGAACGCACACATTCATCCACTCCGCCGCCATCGCCGTGCCCACGAACAGAATCGTGAAAATCACCACGAGGTCAGGCGTCTCCAGCAGCCAGCGTCGAAACACCAGCCGCCCAATCGCGTTCAGCAGCGCCACGACCATTAGCGTCGCCACGGGCGGAATCATGAGCGAGAAAATCACGCTCAGCACAATCTCTACTGCCCAGTAGGTGCTAAACGGCAGCAGAGCGAACCCGATGATTAGCCCGCGCAAGCGTAGACCGCGCGCTCGCTCAATTGTCGGCGTAGTAAATAGCCCGTCGGACTGCGCCTGCGCAGGCTCCTGCATCTTGATGGACATACGGCATACGATTTCTGCCCCCAACGCGCGTTTCCTGCCACGGCGCGCTACACCTTCCGCAGCGCGCCCTGAATCGCCTGCAGGCACGCGCGCAGATCGGGCAGCGGGTCGTCGGGCTTCTCCTCGTACTCCAGCGCAAGGCAGCCTTTGAAGCCGATGCGCCGGAGCACGCGCAGGAAGCCCACCAAGTCCAAGTCGCCCTCGCCCAGCAGGGTGTAGCGCGTGCGGTCTTTCACATCCTTCAGATGCACCGCATGCACGCGCTTGCCGAACCGTCGTGCCGCCGCTACAGGGTCTTCGCCCGACCGCAGGAAGTGCGCCGTGTCGATGCACGCGCCAATCCAGTCGGGCTGCCCGCGCATGGCGTCCTCCACCGTGCGAATCGTGTCGTAGCGGGTGTTGGGACCGTGATTGTGAATGGCGACTCGGATGCGGTACTCCTGACATAGGCGCGCCAAATACCCAAAGCTTTCGGGCGTAGGGTCAGCGGTAATCACGGGGATGCCCATCGCCTTCGCGAACTCGAAGATGGTGCGCGCCGCCTGCTCGTCCGCGCCAAAACTCACCACCCCATACGCCAACACCTCTACGCCTGACTGGGCGACCGTGCGCTTGAGACCGTCCCACTGCTCGCGCGGGCTGAAATACGGCAGGTGCGCCATAAATGCCTCGATCGCGTCCAGCTCCAACGCGCGGGTCGCCTGCAGCATCGCCTCCAGCCCCATCTTGCGCATCGAGTAGCTCTGCACGCCCATTCGAAACGGCGCGTAGGGGTTCCGTTGCCTCCGCTGTCCGAACATACCACCCCGATTCGGCGCATAGTGCGCGACTCCTGCCAGAAGTGTTTCACACCAACCGCGTGGGCGGAGTTTACAATTGCCCCCCTCCTTTAGGTTCCCCCCGCTTCGCGAGGGGAACCGCGCACGAGTTCGGTTCCCCCTGCGAGCAGGGGGAACCTTAAGGAGGGGGTCTTCAAACGCGCTTGTTTTTGTAAACTGTGTCCACGCGATTGGTATTAGAAACCCCTGCACGATAGGGTATGATTCAGCGGATATGAAAACGCCTGTATCGCTACCCGATGTCGCGGCGGAGACCGATCATCGCGGGGTCGCGCTGCATGCGGTCGGCATTCGCGGTCTGCGCTTGCCCGTGCTGCTGCGCACGCCCGCCGAGACCACACAGCAGGTAATCGCCATCGCCGACCTCAGCGTGGACATCGATGCCCAACAGCGCGGCGCGCATATGAGCCGCCTGGTCGAAGCCCTGTACGAGTGGGCGTCGGAGCCGCGCACGCCCGCAGAGGTGAAAACACTGTTGAAAACCACCCGCGACCGCCTCAACAGCCGCTCGGCGCGCCTGCAGATGCAGTTCCCCTACTTCCTGCAAGTGCCCGCGCCCATCACGGGCACGCCAGGCTTGCTGGATGTGGAAGTGGAGTGGAGCTGTCGGCTCAACAACGGTGCGTCGTATGCCGTCAGCGCGTTCGTGTTCCCCGCGATGACGCTTTGCCCATGCAGTAAGGCGATTTCGGACTACGGGGCGCACAACCAGCGTGCGCTCGCCCGTATCTGGCTGCAGACCCGCGACCACCTGCCGCGCCTGCCCGACGAGTACCTACCGCTGGTGCAGCAGTCCGCCAGCTCGCTGGTCTACCCCGTGCTGAAGCGCCCCGACGAGAAGTTCGTGACGGAACACAGCTACGAGAACCCGCGCTTCGTGGAAGATGTCGCCCGCGAGTTAGCCCTGCACCTAAGCGAGCGTGAGGAGCTTATCTGGTATCGCGTGGAGTGCGAGTCTATCGAATCTATCCACAACCACAACGCTTTTGCGATGTACGAGTCGCCGAAGCGCAAGTGAGGTGTGTATGCCGCTCATTGACGCCGCCGATGTGTCGGTCGTGCTGGGCGGGCGGGCGGTGCTGGAAAGCGTCTCGCTGACTGTGCATGCGGGTGAGACGGTCGCGCTGATTGGTCCCAACGGCGCGGGCAAGACGACCTTGCTGCGCGTGCTGCTGGGGCTGCTGCCGTATCAGGGGCGCGTGCAGGTGCTGGGCAAGCCGCCCGAACGGCTCACCCGCGCCGACCGCCAACAGATTGGGTATGTGCCCCAAGCGTTGCAGTTCGACCGCACGATGCCCCTGCTCACGCGCGAGTTGCTGTGGGCGATGCTGGGCGAGCGGTTCCACAATCGCGCGGCGATGGAGGGCGTGCTGGCAGCGGTGGACGCCATGCACCTGCTGGACAAGCCCATCCGCACGCTCTCAGGAGGCGAGTTGCAGCGCATCATTATCGCCGCCGCGCTTGCCCAGCAGCCCAAACTCCTGCTGCTGGACGAACCCGCCACAGGCATCGATGTCGGCGTGCGCGTGCAGTTCTACACCCTCATCGAGCGGCTGCGTGCCGAGCAGGGCATGGGCGTGCTGATGGTGTCGCACGACCTGAGCGTAGTCAGCCGTTACGCCACGCGCGTGGTGTGCATCCACCACCGCCTGATTTGCACGGGCGCGCCCGACGAGGTGCTGCAGATGCCCGTACTGGAGGAACTCTACGGACACCCTGTGGGGGTGTATACGCACCGAAATCCTGGAGGATGAGGACCGGGTGGGGGCGACTGCCTCGCCGAGAAGCCCCCACTGCCAACATCAGCATGCAGCGACACCTGCAGCGCGTTCCTTCTGGCGACGCACTAACGCCCGCGTACCTTTCTACGAATCAGGTATGCCGCGCGCCGCCCCGTCTCGGCGCCGCCGTTCATGTAGCCTTGATAATCGATACTGGTATGCTCTCCAGCGAAGTAGAGCTGCCCAACAGGCTCAAACTCAGCTCCCGCAATCGTGGTGTACTGACCGACCCTCCAGCACGAGTAGCTGCACTTCGCGAAGGGGTAAGTGGGCCAGTGGAAGCGCACGGCGGTACCCGTATATTTGCTTGACGCGCCTGGAAACAACCGTTCCACACCGGGCAGGAACGCCGCCGCCTGCGATTCGGGGGTGCTTAGTCCAACTTGAACGCCCGGAGTGCCGCCCAAGAAGAGAGTAAGGCTCCCCGCAGTACCCTGCTGCAGACGACTGCTGTCCCAGCCGCTCTGGAACGGCTCATCTGTGAAAAAGTCGCCGTTGTAGCCCTGATCGCGCCAGAATCGGCTCTGAAAACCCAAAATCAGCTTTGCGTTCGTGCCATAGCCCAACTCGTCAATCGCGCGACGCTTGACAGGAGGCAGGGGCACCCGAATATCCACCTCGCGCAACAGCGTGAATGGCAGAGTGAGCAATACAAAGTCCGCTTCTACATCGATGGTGCTGCCGCCTGCGCGCTCGAAAGTCACCTGATACCCGTGATGAGTGCGGCGTATCGCCACCAGCCGATGCCCCAGCTCGATCCTATCTGCCAGCTCTTGAGCCAAAAGGTCGGTTATTTGTTGGTTCCCACCGCGCACCTTGTAGCGCTCATCGCTTTCCCCAAAAATCTCGAAGCCGTCGTTGAGCTGGGTGTCGATGAGAAAGATGAGGTTCAAACAGGACTGTTCTCCCGCATCCAGTCCATACTCGGTGACATACGCAACCTCCAACAACTCATAGAGCCAACCTGTGGCGCCCACGCGCGTAAGATACTCCGCTAAAGAAGTGTGGTCAAGCGCATAGGCATATGCGTTGTAGTTGTCATAGGTCACAGGGTAGCCCGCCCGCTGCGCATCGCGTTTGATTTGCCGAGCGATTGGGCGTAGCGCCTCGATGATTTGCGCTTCGGTGAAGCCCTGACCGTCAAAATAATAGCGGGTCTGGAGATTGGCTTCCGAGGGCGCTTCCAAGTCGATAAGTTGCAGGTCGTATCGGCGCACAAAGTAGAGCATGTCGCGGTGAATGCTGTCGATGAACTCGCCGCCCAGTTCTGTTGTCAAGCCGGGCGCAAACAGGTCTCGTGCTGAGAACACGCGCCCGCCGACGCGGTTGCTGGCTTCGTAGATGGTGGCGCGCAGTCCCAGACGCCGTAGGTGGAAGGCAGCGCTCAAGCCTGCGATACCCGCGCCTACAATCACAATTCGCGGGTCGCTCGCCGTTGCCGACCAGCTCGTTTGGCGGATTAGGCTGCTGGCAAAAGTGGCAGCCGTCAGCGCGCCGCCTGCTTTGAGGAACTCGCGCCGCGATAGTCGCTTTCGCGTGGCTTGATCGCACGCACGCTCCAGCACATCAGGTTCCACAGCAGCAGCGTTCAGCCAACGGCGCACCAGACGAAACAACGGTGTTCGCCCCAAACTCGCTCGCCCACCTTTACGCTCCATACCACGCATAACTTCGCTATTATACCCCAGAATGGAGGCAGATTAGCCCGCCATGCTGGCAACACTGACCTGCGCGGCGAGTTTGCCCGCGATTTCGCGGAACGCCTGCGCCTGCGCCGAATCGGGCGCGGCAATCACGGCGGGCTGACCCGCGTCGCTGGCGACGCTCACCGCTGGATCTAACG
>Ga0272449_1000786_pt1 | contig 35776 bp, 35 predicted proteins | sample YNPCB0241_FD_198679 | JGI IMG/M metagenome (GOLD analysis project Ga0272449, IMG submission 198679) | Hot spring sediment microbial communities from Yellowstone National Park, WY, United States - YNP-CB-024-1 | ecosystem: Environmental > Aquatic > Thermal springs > Hot (42-90C) > Sediment...
TAACACAAGCGATAATCAAATTACAAAGGGAGCTTGACAGGGCTTACAACAAGAAAAGGAGTCTCGAATGGGCATCAGAACTACAATAGAAAATAGTTCAAGTAGGTCTAATTTTGAGGAAGTACGACAGAGAGACGGAAATAGAATAAACAAGTAAATTGCATTAAAATTGACAAATAATAAAGATGGTTGAGAAAATCCTAAAAGAGATAAGGAACCGATTTGGAATACCCGAGGAAGTTTTTTCTAACTGGAAAATAATTGAAGCTGGGGATTTGTGGATAATGTCTGAAGAGGCGTTCAAGTTTCCTATAAAGAATTTCTCCAGGAAAGGTATTAGGTTAGTGAGAATATACCGTGATGGATACAAGCTAACGACAGCAGGAATACAGATTTTTGGTAAATATGCTACGAAAAATGTACTGGAAATAAGCCCTGAGCAGGTCAAAGACTATCTTGAGGGGAAAGACCTCTCAGTAGGTTCTTGCAATGCGGAAAATGGTCAAGTAATTATAAAATGCGGAGATGATTATTTAGGAAGCGGCCTATATGTTAACGGCAAGGTTAAAAATCAGTTACCAAAAGGGAGAAGGTGGTATTGAAAGAGAAGATAGTAATTCTTGATTTTGGGTCTCAGTATACTCAACTAATTGCCCGAAGAGTAAGAGAAATCGGGACATATTCGGAAATTTTACCTTATTGGGTAACACCAAAGGATTTGGGTGACAATGTAAAGGGAATTATTCTTTCGGGTGGACCTTCCAGTGTTTACGACAAAAATGCTCCGTTACCCTGCGAAGAGATATTTCGTTTAGGTATACCGATCCTTGGTATTTGCTATGGGCTTCAGGTAATAGCTCACCTTTTTGGTGGGAAGGTCGAGCCTGCTGAGAACAGAGAATATGGATTTCAGAAGTTGAAAATTATTAAAAATTCAGAACTTTTAGAAAATGTAAGAGACGGCAGCACAGTGTGGATGTCCCATGGAGACATAGTAAAGCAAATCCCAGAAGGTTTTGTTGTTACAGCATCCACAGAAAATTCACCCTTCGCTGTTATAGAAAATCCCGAAAAGAAAATCTTTGGGGTTCAATTCCATCCAGAAGTAGCACACACTGAGAATGGCCTTGTCCTGCTTAGCAATTTTGTGAAAAAGATATGCGGTACATCGGCTACCTGGAACTTAGAGGATTTCCTAACTTTACAGATCAAGAAAATCAGAGAGGAAGTCGGAGATTCCAAAGTACTCTTAGCCTTGTCGGGTGGGGTTGATTCCTCTGTCGTTGCTTATATGCTTGACAAGGCCATTGGCAATAACTATTACCCCGTATTTGTCGATACAGGGCTTCTTAAAAAGGGAGAAAAAGAGCGTATTCACAAGTATTTTGGCCATAATCCCAATCTCAGAATTGTCGACGCATCTCACGAATTTTTCAACGCCCTCAAAGGTGTACAAGATCCTGAAAGAAAAAGGAAAATCATCGGTAAAAAGTTTATCGAAGTATTCGAAAATGAAGCTAAAAAGATAGGGATAAAATTCGAATACCTGGCTCAGGGTACCCTCTATCCTGATGTTATAGAATCCACATCGGTGGTAGGTCCCTCCGAGGTAATAAAGTCTCATCATAATGTGGGTGGGCTTCCTGAAAAGTTGCACCTTAAGCTAATTGAACCCCTTAGAGAGCTCTTTAAAGACGAAGTCAGAAAAATAGGCAAACTTTTGAATGTCCCTGACGAAATTTTACAGAGGCACCCTTTCCCAGGCCCTGGAATGGCCGTAAGGATTATCGGCGAAGTAACACCTGAGAAAGTAAAAATACTACAAGAAGCCGATTACTTGGTAGAAAGTATCATAAAGAAACACAATCTTTATAATGAAATCTGGCAAGTTTTCCCGGTTCTACTACCGGTTAAAACCGTTGGCGTCAAAGGAGACAAGAGAAGTTATGAAAACGTAATAGCTATAAGAGCGGTTGTCAGCGTTGATGGCATGACTGCCGATTGGTACAGGATGCCATACGAAGTGCTTGCTGAAATTTCAACCAGCATTCTGAATAGTGTGCAGGGCGTAAACAGAGTTGTATATGATATTTCTACAAAGCCCCCTGCAACCATAGAATGGGAGTAGAAATGAGAATACTTATAATATCCGATATCCACGGAAATATTTATCCCCTTCAAAAGGTTTTGAAAACAGAAACTTATGACCTTATGATTTGTCTTGGAGATCTGGTGGATTATGGACCTTTTCCCGATGAAGTAACATCTATAATCAGAGAAAAGGCAAATTATTGTGTACTGGGGAACCACGATTACAGCTTTGCCTTTGACGACGATTGCCCCGGCACCACACCTGAGTTTCGCAAAATTACATATGAGATAAGAAATTACTTTAAATATAGACTTTCGACAGAAAATATAGCCTTTCTTAAAACTCTTCCACTTACTAAGGAGGTTATGATTGAAGGCCAGTCTTTCCTAATGTTCCATTCTTCCGCCGAAGACCCCCTTGGTGACTATGTGACTTTTGATCAGAATCCAGAGATTATAAAAAAGAGGATGCTCCCTGATAAACCTGTAAACGTAATTCTTTACGGACACACCCACCAGTCTGGCATGTTAAAGATAAATAACGTTACAATCTTTAACCCCGGTAGTCTGGGTTTTCCAAGGGGAAAAGATAGGTACCCAAGCTATGCGATCTTAGAAAATGGGCAGTTTAAAATCCAATATGTTGAATATGATGTTTCAAAGATTGTCAGCGAATACAAGAAACATTCTGTTCCAGAGGAAATAATTCATAAGCTTATAGGAGTAGGAATATGACAAAAGTCATTGAGGTTGGTAATGTAAAAATAGGTGGAAATAATCCAATTGTTTTGATAGCAGGCCCCTGTGTGATTGAAAGCGAAGAGATAACGCTCAAAACCGCAGAAAATATCAAAAAAATCACCGAGAAATTAAAAATACCATTCATATTCAAGTCCTCGTACGCTAAGGATAACAGATCCTCTGTAGAATACTACTATGGCCCCGGTGTCGAAAAGGGCATAAAAATCCTCGAAAAAGTGAAAAAAGAATTTAATGTGCCTGTCTTATCTGATGTGCATTACCCTGATGAGGTACCGATTGCTGCTGAAGTTCTTGATGTTATTCAGATTCCAGCCTTTCTATGCATGCAAACAAGGTTAACCTTAGAAATCGCAAAGACCGGGAAAGTGGTTAATGTGAAAAAGGGTCAATTTCTTGCTCCACAGGATATAAAAAATGTGGTAAAAAAAATTGAAAGTACGGGAAATACAAAAATCTTACTTACCGAAAGAGGAACCGTTTTTGGCTATCACAATCTCATTGTAGATATGCGATCACTGAAGATAATGCGGGATACCGGCTATCCGGTTATCTTTGACGTCACTCATACTGTAAGAGTTTATGGAATTCCCTCAAAGGACCCGAGAGGTGGAAATCCCGAATTTATATTCCCCCTTGCACGGGCAGGGGTTTCCATAGGCATTGACGGGATATTTATTGAAACACACCCAGAACCTCAGAATGCTTTATCAGATGCTTCAAGTATGCTGCCCCTTAATCAACTTGAATCGCTCCTCATACAGATCAAACGGATCGACGAGATGGTTAAGGAGTTTCTCCGCGAGGATTATCGCTGAGATAAAGGTGAATTATCCGGCCTTCTTTGACGAGCATCCCTGACGGAGGCTCTGTTTTCCATACGTACTTACCTGAGCCAACCACATTCCATTTAAGTTTTTTCTCACTCAGTATTTTTATGCTTTCTTCTACCTTAAGACCTGCTAAATATGGCACCTCAGTAGTTTTCCGCGAACCCACATATTTTTCAAGAATTACCCGGTCAACAAAAATAGCAAGTATTAGCGAATAAATTAGCAGGAATAGACCGGTAAAAAGGATCGTAAAAAAGATCTTGCCCACTTTGCTTTTTTTAAACTTCTTAAAGGCTTCTTTAAATTTCATCCTCTTCTTCCTCATCACTCCCTACTTCCTGAGGTGTCCAGGGCATTTCTACTTCAGTTCCATCCGATAAAACAAGCTTTATCTTCTTTGTAATGTAGTTTACTTCCTTTACTATGCCAGGCCCTCTGTCAGTTTTTTGAACGCTTCCCACCTCTGGAAATTGTGATTTAAGATCTCGATAGTATTCGAGTTCGTACCTTAAACAACATCTTAACCTTCCGCATATACCCGAAATCCTATCGGGGGAGGCAAAGATGAACTGTTCCTTTGCAGTCTCGAGTGTGATCGAGGGGAGTTTATTTAGGAACCTTCTACAGCATATCTCAAATCCACAAACACCAACTCCCCCCATAACCCTTGCGAGATCCCGCGCGCCTATCTGCTGAAATTCCACACGAACATGCAAAATTTTTGAAAGCGCTGCTGCGATCTTATCGAGTTTAATTTTTCTTTCAGCAGTAAATGTAAAGGTGATTATCCCCTTGCCTACGTCGAAGTCTTCTTTAACAATCTTTATATCCCTCAGATTGTTCTCAAAAAGGAATCCTTTCGTTATCTTTTTCATTGTCGAGATAACTTCGTCATTACCAGCAATCCTGAACCTATCCAATATTTTATCCGCAACCTTTTTGGAGAACCCCCTCACTTTTACTAAAATTTCCTCTTCTATTTCTGGATATTTCAAAAAGATATAGCTGCCCGGCGAAAAATCCACATGGTACGGCAATGCAACCACGTCAAATCCACCGCCAACTATCGAAATTTCGATAGAATTATTTTGTTCCCCTTTTCGAAGCTTTTGCAACTTTTTTCTCCTTTTTCTCTAACTCGTTTTTTATCTGCTTTATTGTATCTCTATATTTTGCAGCCTTTTCGAAGTCCAATAAACTGGCAGCCTTGAACATACGTCTTTCGAGTTCCTCTATGACCTCATATATGGTGAACATCGAGCGCAATTCAGCTACCTCTTTTTCGATATTATCTTCTTCCGTTCTCTTCATAATCCTCTCATCCGCCACAATGGTTGTCCTCATAATCTCTTCCGGAGTTTTCTTAATCGTTTGAGGTATAATATTATGTTCACGATTGTACGCCATTTGTATTTCCCTTCTTCGATTAGTCTCCTTAATTGCCCGCTCTATTGCTTCCGTCACCACATCGGCGTAAAGAACTACTCTACCGCAGGCATTTCGCGCTGCTCTTCCTGCCATTTGTATAAGTGCCGTCTCCGACCTTAAAAATCCCGTCTTATCTGCATCTGTAATAAGAACGAGGGATACTTCTGGGAGGTCAAGACCTTCCCTGAGCAGGTTTACACCTACAAGTACATCAAATTCTCCCAATCTCAGTCCCCTGATGATTTCTACTCTTTCTAAGGCATCGATCTCTGAGTGAAGGTATTTTACCCTAAACCCCAGCGAAGTAAGATACTCTGCGAGATCTTCTGCCGTTCTTTTTGTGATTGTCGATATTAAGACCCTTTCTCCACGTTCTACCACATTCCTAATCTCTTCGATCATGTCCTCTACTTGATTGGATGATGGCTTTACTACTATTTCCGGATCTACGAGGCCAGTGGGTCTGATAATTTGTTCAACTACTATCCCGTTGGATTTCTTAATTTCGTACTCAGCGGGGGTTGCGGAAACAAATAAGACCTTATCCCAAAGCTCTTCAATTTCTTCAAATTTTAATGGTCTGTTGTCCAGGGCACTGGGCAGTCTGAATCCATACTCAACGAGGGTTTCTTTCCTCGATCTATCACCATTGTACATAGCCATAAGCTGAGGGATTGTAACATGGGATTCGTCAATTATTGTTAAATACTCGTCAGGGAAGTAATCAATAAGGCAGAAAGGTCTTTCACCTGGTTTTCTGCCTGATAAGTGCCTGGAATAATTTTCAATCCCCGGACAATACCCAACCTCTCTCAGCATCTCAAGGTCAAACTTCGTTCTCCTTTCCAATCTCTGAGCTTCCAGTATCTTTCCCTGCCTGTAAAGTTCTTCAAGCCTTTCTTCAAGTTCTTGCTTTATAGACTCAATTGCTCTCTCAAGCTTGCTTTTAGTTGTAACCCAATGTCCTGCAGGGTAAATAACGATTTTGTCCCTTACTTCCAGTACCTTGTTGGTCAGGATATCGACTATTTTTATGGAATCAATGGTCTTTTCAGGAACTTCAATCCTTACAATATAATCTTCGTATGCCGGCACAATATCTATCCTTCCACCTCTCACTCTAAAGTTTCCTCTCCTCAAATCTACGTCGTTTCGTGTATATTGAAGGTCTATAAGCCTTTCGACCAGGTCCCTTATGTTAATCTCCTGTCCTTTCTCTAAAACCAGGTAAAGCTCTAACACGTCTTCAGGATCACCAAGTCCATAAATCGCCGAAACACTGGCTACTACGATCACATCGTCTCTGGAAAGCAAAGAAGAAGTTGTTCTCAATCTTAAACGTTCAATGTCTTCATTAATATCAGCCTCTTTTTCAATATAGGTGTCGGTTTCTGGAATATACGCCTCAGGTAGGTAATAATCATAATAAGAAATGAAATATTCAACGGCATTGTGAGGGAACAAGCTTTTAAATTCTCCAAATAATTGTGCTGCGAGTGTTTTATTGTGTGAAATCACAAGAGTTGGAAGGCCCAACTCTTTTATTACATGAGCCATGGTAAAGGTTTTACCAGAACCCGTTACTCCTAAAAGAACTTGATACTTTGCCCCTTGTCTAAAATTTTCGACAATCTCCTTTATGGCTTTTGGCTGATCACCCTTCGGTACCAGGTTCGTAACGAGTTCAAACTTTGCCATATTAAAATTTTAAGGCATTTTCCTCTAAAAATCAATGGTTTTGAAGTTTTGAATTACAGGCAAAGTGAGTTAAAATTAAGAGATAAAAAGGGGGATTTGATGCTTTTGTTGCTTCTTATTGCAAACTATTGGTTTATGCCTCACAAGAACTATGACCTGTATCGGGAACAAAGGCTTTTACCAAACTTTTATCAAAAAGAGGCCAGAGTTCAAAGTGTATTTTCAAGATTTAGATTAACAAACCCTGAATTTCACCCTCAGCTTCAGAAGGTAAAAAAATATGCTAAATTCCGCAAAGATAAACAGCAAATTGTAATGAGGGTTCTTGCTCTAAGAGTCGAATTTGAAGAGGAAAATCCAGATGATCCAAGGACTACAGGTAATGGACTTTTTAGAAATAATTCGAATGGACAAGATCCTATTCTTGGTTTAGATTGTAATGGACGACCCTATTACAATCCTTATTACGATCCGCCACACGATTGGACCTACTTCAATAATCAGATGAGGGCTCTTGCCTCTTATGTATACGCAGCCACCTACGGCAAGGTAAGGCTTGAATGGATAGTGAAACCCGATTCGGGCTTGCCTCCTTATAAAGTGCCCCATCCCATTTCTTATTATGGGGATCCTAATAATATGGAGCTCGGTCTCGTGACCTTCGTGAGGGATGCGTTTAGAAGTGCGGACGAAGACCCCTCTATTTCTTTTGAAGACCTCGATAGAAACGGTGTTAAAGATTACCTCGAAGGTGTATGGGATAGATATATAATCTTTCACGCAGGTTCTGCATGGCAAACCGATATCCTTGGAGACTCCCCTTACGACCTTGCTGCGGTAACCATACCGCCCGGGGCGCTGGAGTATTACTTCGGGAGGAGCTATCTTGTGCTTAACGGAGGAGTTGATACAGTTTACGATGCCTGTGTACTACCTGAAACTATGTCGCAGGACGGGTTGGAAATTAAGTTGCAGGGCACCTTATTCCACGAAAGTGGGCATAATTTATTTTTATTACCCGACCTTTATGACACCTATGGAAGGGGCGCAGGCATTGGTGCCTTTGGAATAATGACAACAGGACCTTACCTTGAAGCGGAAGGGGTCCCTTCAGGGATCATTCCTCCTCTCCCCAACGCATGGGAGAGAACATTTATGGATTTCATTCTAAAGGTTATCTATGGAGAGGGGTTCTTTGATGATAATGTAGTTTTTACGATAGAACCGGGACAAGTATTTCAGGAAGTAAGCCTCTATCCCCTTCAGATACCTGTTGATTCCTTTGTGATGGAGAAACAGCGCTCAGGTCTCTACTACGTTTATGGGAACTTTTTAGAAAATCCATACTCAAAGCCGAGGGTTGCAAAAATCCCAATAAATTCAAAAGAGTACTTTTTAATACAAAATTTGGAGACCAACATTGGGTTTAATGATTTTGTAAACTGTGGGGACACCATAAAGGTATCTGGAAGATGGAGCAACGGCGTTGTCGTTGATTTTAGGGGTGAAAATGATTATCTATTACCAGGTGATGGACTCCTGGTCTTTCATATTGATGATCAGATTATCTGGAATAACTACGCAACAAACACTGTGAATGCAGTTAGACCTATGGGGGTATATATTCTCGAGGCTGATCATGTCCAGGATTTTCAGCGATTCAACTGGGACTTCACTCCTTATTCTTACTGCTGGTTTGGAAGCCCTTATGACCTGTATTTTGAAGGAAACAATACCCTAATTTCCTCTACGACACTTCCCTCCTCTGTTGACAACCAGGGCAATAAAACATACATCGAAATCTTTGACATTTCCCCCAAAGGGTACGAGATGAAGTTTAAAGTGAGGCTTGAAAAAAACCTTCCACCCTTCCCTGTTAGAATAGGATACAGTGTTGTGGATTCCAACTCTTCCCGAATGGTTATCGATGAACCTTATGAAAGTTACCTCGAAGGGAAAGATACCTTACTCATCGCTTTGCAAAACGTATATAGAAAATCAATTAACCTTTCTACCCTTGACACCACTGTAGTCGTTTCCTTTGGATTGGTTTCTGTTGTTAACTACAGTGGTCTCGTGATCCTGACCGACACTTTGGAAAATACGCGCTTTATAAAAGAGCCAGCCATCGGAGATATTAACGACGATGGATATTTAGATTTTCTTTGTGCAGCGGATAAACGAAGATTAATTCTTTACACTACAAAAGATGCTGATGGCAATGGAAGACCTGATATTTTGTTTAGCAAAGTATTGCCCGAAGAGATAGTCAGTGTTCCCTCATTTTTTACCTTCAATGGTCAGAAAGTCTTAGGTGTTGGGCTCTTTGACAATAAATACTATATTCTTCGATCCAATGGTGATACCCTTTTTGTTTTGAATACAGGCGCCCCCGCTCAAAATGTACCAGCCACGAATGGTTCGATTCTATTCTACCAATCTGTAGATGGTAGGCTGCGTATCTTAACTGACAGATTTGATGTTTACACAGTCGGTACTTCTAATTTGACTCCTTCGGCATGTTCGCCTGTTTTAGTTTACGATTCTACCAGCGGAAGTTACAAATTAATATCTGTAAACGGTCTCGGCTATCTTACTATCTATAATGAACGGGGTAACACTATCAATACGCGTAAAATCGCCGAAAAACCTCTCCACGGCATTGCAATTGGAGACATTGATGCTGATGGAAATGAGGATATCGTTTATGTAACGGAAAAGTATCTTGTGGCTACTAACAAAGAGCTGACACTCATTAGTAAGTTCCCGGTAAGAATCGACTCTACAAAAACTTTTCAACCGTTATTGGCGGACGTAGATGGTGATGGTTTCGAGGAAATTATATTGCCCACAGATAAAGGTATAAACCTTTATGGTTACTTGCAAAGTGATTCTTTGAACTACTATCCTGTCTCAAAGGGGCTTAACTCTTCGCCATTCATTGAAGACATAAATAAAGACAATAAACCTGAGCTCATGTACATCACTTCAGATGGCTATATCTATGCCTATCCATTACCCACCCTGCGGAGCTCATGGAAACATCATGGTTACACATCGGAACATAATCCATTTATATCCTTACCTACTGAGGCCAATCTGCCTCCCGCCGAAAGTGAGCTGGTTTCACTTATTTACGTTTACCCTAATCCTGCTTTTGTTCCATACATTACTTTCCGATTTAAAGCGCTGAAAGGTGGGAAAGTTGATGTCAAGATCTATGACTTCTCCGGAAAAAAGGTGAAGGAAGCAAGTTTTGTTTTTAATGGCGAGGTTGTTGAAGAAAAACCCATTTATGTGGGAGACCTTGGAACTGACATTTATACATTAAAGGCGATTTTTGATATCAATGGTAAATCTGTGACCAAAAAGGTAAGATTTATTGTAGGTAAGAAAAAGGAGTGAAAGAAAATGGCCATAAAGAAGGTAGGTCTATTAACTGGGGGTGGTGATGCTCCCGGCATGAATGCGTGCCTTAGATTTTTAATCAAAGGCCTTATTGACGAGAACTACGAGGTTTTCGGCATCTACAAGGGATTCAAAGGTATAATTGAAAAGAATTACCAGAAACTCTCTAAAAAAGACGCTGGTGGTATAATTCAAAAGGGTGGAACTATTCTTGGTACTTCGAGATATCCTGATTTCGTAAAGAAAGAAGTTCAAAAAATGGCGGTAAAAAATCTCGAGGAAATGGGAATAGATGCAATCATAATTGTAGGCGGAGATGGTTCTATGCACGGAGCACACGCCCTAAGTCAAATGGGTATAAAGGTCATTGGGATACCTGCTTCAATTGATAATGACATCTATGGAACCGATGAAACCATCGGCGCAGACACGGCACTAAATACCATTGTAAAATCCGTTGATATAATAAAGGATACCGCATCTTCCCTTGACCGAGCTTTTATCATAGAGGTAATGGGGCACACCTCAGGCTACTTGGCTCTAAATTCCTCTGTTACAACCGGAGCAGAAGCCTGCTTTATACCGGAATACGAAACAGATATTGATGAAGTAGTAAAGAGATTAAACCAGAGATTCATTGAAGGTAGATCCAATTCAATTATCATTGTGGCTGAAGGATACAGCTCGGGTTACAAGGTCAAGGAATTGCTTGAAAAGAAAGGGGTAAAATATGAGTTGAGGGTCACCGTTTTAGGCCACCTGCAAAGGGGAGGTTCTCCTACTTTCAGAGATAGGAAGCTTGCTCTTGAATTTGCAGCTCACGCCATCGAGTTAATTAAAAAAGAAAAATTTGGGGTTATGGTCGCGAAAAAAGATAGCTTAGTTACTGAAATTCCACTCGAAGAAGTAGTCTCTCATAAGAAAACCCTCGACGAATCCCTGCTAAAAATGATGGATACTATAAAGTGGGAGGATTAAAATGCCACTTTTACCAATGAAAGACCTTCTTTTGGATGCAGACAGACAGGGGTATGCCGTTGGGGCTTTCAACATAAATAACATGGAATTTTTCCAGGCAATTATGGAAGCTGCAGAAGAAGAGCGATCACCGGTTATTATCGCCGTTTCTGAAGGTGCTATTAAATATGCGGGGATAGAGTTCATTGAGGCCATTGTAAATGCAGGGGTGAAAAGGTATAAAGTACCCTTTGCTCTCCATCTTGACCACGGTAAGGATTTTCAAAAAATCCTTCTTGCAATCAGGCATGGTTTTACATCAATTATGATTGATGCTTCTGACAAGCCCTTCGAAGAAAATGTTAAAATTACCCAGGAAGTAATCAAAATTGCAAGGCCACTCAATATTACTGTTGAAGCAGAACTCGGGCGCCTGCTGGGAAAGGAGGAAGAGGTAGAAAGTAAAGTAGCAATTTACACCGAGCCTGAAGATGCAGTTAAATTTGTTGAACTGACAAATTGTGATGCCCTCGCTATCGCCTGTGGGACATCCCATGGGGCCTACAAATTTAAGGGTGAACCTAAGCTGGATATTGAAAGAATCAAAAAAATCAAAGAGCTCGTGAAGATCCCTTTAGTTTTACATGGCGCCTCTGGAGTATCTGAGGAAATGGTAAATGAGGCCAATTCCCTCGGTTTTAACCTTTCAGGGGCGAAGGGCGTACCGGATCACGAAATAAAGCTCGCCATTACAGCGGGGATAAGAAAAATTAACATCGATACCGATTTAAGAATTAGCTACCTCATAGGATTTATGAGTAAGATCAAAGAAAATCCTTCGGATATTGACCCAAGAACGCATCTAAAGGAGGCAAGGCTAAGAGTTAAGGAAAAAGTTAAAGAAAAAATCAGGCTATTTGGCTCTCAGGGAAAGGCTTAAATCTGTCATGGATTTACTCCTTGGACTAAATAAAAAACAAAGAGAAGCTGTTACCGTTGAAGGTGGGCCAGTTCTTGTAATTGCAGGAGCAGGCTCTGGTAAAACGAGAGTTCTAACGCACAGGGTCGCCTATTTAATAGGCGTTAAGGGAGTTCCCCCTCATAGGATATTCGTTGCTACCTTTACCAATAAAGCGGCTGATGAGATGAAGGAAAGAATTAGAAACCTTATTGGCTCCGATATAAGAGACCTTTGGATAGGTACTTTTCATTCGCTTTGTGCACGCATTCTTAGGCAGGAGATTGAGAAACTTGGAACTTACACACGATACTTTACAATCCTGGATCGAGAAGATCAGAAGAAGATTTTAAAAGAGATCCTGGGCGAGATCGGCGAAGAAAGCTCGAAACTCGAAAGTTTAGCAGAAAGCATTTCCCGTTACAAAACAGGTTTGTACGAAGCGGAAGATCAATATTTTTTAACCCTCTACAAACACTATTCGAGAAAATTACTGGAATACAATGCTCTTGATTTCGATGACCTTCTCCTTCTTCCCTTGAGGATCTTTAAGGAATTTCCAGAAGTTCTTGAATATTATTCAACTAAATTTCAGCATGTTCTTGTAGATGAGTACCAGGATACAAACCATTTTCAGTATTTACTTATAAAGGCCCTATCTCATATTCACAGAAACGTTTTTGTTGTTGGAGATGAAGACCAGTCTATTTACTCCTTCAGGGGAGCAGATATACAAAATATCCTCAATTTTGAAAAGGATTTCCCTGATTGCAAAATTATAAAACTGGAACAAAACTACAGAAGCACTCAAAAAATATTACACGCAGCCTCGACCGTAATTAGTAACAATAGATACAGAATCGGAAAAACCCTATGGACTTTAAACCCACCAGGAGAAAATCTTGTTATAATAGAGACAGAAGACGAGGATGAGGAGGCACAAAAAGTGGTTGAAATAATTAGGGCTTCAAAACGTCCCTTTGGTGACTTTCTTATCCTTTACAGAATAAATGCCCAGTCAAGGTCACTGGAATCTGCACTTCAGAGAAACGGAATTAATTATAAGATCGTTGGTGGAATAAAGTTCTACGAAAGAAAAGAGATAAAAGATATACTCGCATACCTAAAATTTCTTGTCAACCCAAAGGACGATATCTCCCTCGAGAGAATATTAAACGTTCCACCACGGGGAATAGGTCCGGAGACCATTAAAGTTCTAAAGGAAAAATCCCATGAACTCGGTTTACCACTCTTTGAAATTATTAAAAACCATCAGGAAATTTCACTGAGTTCGAGGATTCACAGGGCTTTAGACAATTTTCTTGGCTTAATCAACGCTCTGGAGTCAAAGGTTTCAGAACTTAGTGCTTACGAAATGGTCACCTTTTTGGTGGACGAAATTCGTTATTATGATTACCTTCTTAGATCTACCGAACCTGAAAAGGCTCAGGAGAAGATTGAAAATGTTAGAGAACTAATTGGGGAAATTAAGAAGTTTTCTGAAGAAAACTCAAAGAGTGTAATGGATTACGTGCTTCAGATCTCCCTGCGTTCCGATATCGATGATTATAATGCATCCCCTGATTTTGTTACGTTAATGACGGTGCACAATGCAAAAGGTTTAGAATTTCCAGTAGTTATAATTACCGGATTAGAAGAGTCAATTTTCCCTCACTATAGATCAAAAGATAACCCTCTCGAACTTGAGGAAGAAAGGAGGCTTTTTCATGTTGCCTTGACAAGGGCTAAAGAAAAGGTATATATCACCTTTACAAAGAATAGATACTTGCGCAGGGGGTTCCTCGAACCATCAAGGTTTATTTATGAACTGCCAGAAGAAGTAATTGATTACGTCGGAAAGTCAGAAGCTGAAACTGTCGTAGAAAAGTACCATTTTAAAGAAAAGAAGAGAGGTGAATTTGAACCTGGTGACTTAGTGCATCATCAAGTTTTTGGCATGGGTAAGGTAGTGGAAGTTTATGACGATAAAATCAAAGTGAACTTTTTTAAGGTTGGTTTAAAAACATTGGTGATCGAATATGCAAAACTTGAGAGAGTGGAATAAAAGTTTATTTCTGAAAATAAACTGGGCGGATGTCGCCATCATTACCCTCGGGACACTCATTACCTCCGTTGGGATTGTTCTATTCCTGGCACCTAACAAGATCGCAGCAGGTGGGGTATCAGGTATAAGCATTATATTATTTCACCTTCTCCACTCTCCGATAGGACTCACAATGCTCATAATAAATGCTATTCTGTTTGTAATCGCTTTCGTACTCCTTGGAAGTGAATTCGGATTGAAAAGCATTTATGCCACAGTCATGCTAAGTGTATTCGTCGATTTACTGGAGTACCTCCTCCCAAAGTCCTTGTATATTAATGACCTTGTAATAGCAACAGTCTTTGGTGATCTCTTAACGGGTTTTGGGATCGCCTTAGTCGTTTCAAGGGGGGCTTCCACCGGTGGAACCGATATTGTGGCAATGATCATTAAGAAATACACCAACATCGATATGGGAAAGGCACTTATGGTAATAGATTTCACTATCACTCTCTTCGCTGGAATCTTCTTTGGTAAGATTATTGGGATGTATTCGCTCCTCGCCGTCATTATAAATACAAATACCATTGATTACGTCCTTGAAGGTATTACGACGTCATTCCAGGCTTTCATAATCACAAAGAAACACGAGACCATTAAAGACAGGATATTAAAGGAGATAGGACGAGGAGTAACTTTGATAAGAGCGATAGGTGGTTATACCGGTGAAGAGCGACTTGCCCTGTGGGTTATTTTGAAGTCTCCAAGGGAAATAGTGAAACTGAAGGAGATAGTTAAAGAAGAGGACCCCACGGCCTTTGTTACAATAACTCACGTCCGTGAGGTCCTCGGAGAGGGATTTAAAAGAATTTCAAGTTCATTCTAAAAAGGCCTGATCCCGAGCCATTTGTTCAATAAGAAATCAAGTCTTCCTACAAGTAAGGAGAACCTCGCCATCACCGTATAACCGAAGGAGGCACCAAATCCAAGCATTAATAAGAATAGCCCCACCTTGGAAATCTGTTTTACGCCTGGTCTATCATGTGGAATTGAGAAGTAGAAATAGACCAGTACAGAAACTACTCCTACGAACAGAATCAGAGCATTGATCCAACCTATTAAATTAGGGTAAGGAGGTCTTAAAATTGAACTTTTGCTCTGCTCTATTATGTAAGTTTGAATAGTTAAAGGAATACTTAAACCCGAACCAATACCGAGGAGAACAGCCATGGGCCACCTTATCATATAGGAAATCTTTGGGAAAGCCGAGGTGAGATAAAGAAGTCCTAGAACAAATGGTATTATGAAAATAAATTGTTTCTCTTGAAATAGGGGAACCCACACATTAGGGTAAAAGGCATTTTTATAAACCACCACAAGCCCATACCCTGTAGCAAGCCCAACGAATAAGTGCTCGGCCATCCTGAAGAGTGGATTATCCTTATACAAAAAAGTGAAAATTGCTAAAGTGAGCAAAGCCTGAATCCATATCCAAAGGTTTGTCGAAATATGCATGTTACTTCCTCCTCCTTGATAAAAAGTAACCTATGTTGCCAATTATTATGAACAAAATAATAAGTAATTGCCCTATTGAATTAGCATCCATCATCCTGATCGCTGAGGTAGAAAATTTACCTATTCCTTTTTCTTTCAAGATGCGATTAACGGCATCTTCGTATTCAGCTGCTGCTTTCATTCCAGCCAACATCCCTATAAACTGGCCCGCCTGTATATATGGATAAAAATCACCTGCGCTAACACCAGTTACTGCTGCTGCAACTTTAACCCCGTATTTTGTATAAGCATAAACTGCCCATGTTGCTGGAAGTGCCGATCCACTAAAACTTATAACTAAAGCAATATCTCTATAATTTTTTACAGGCTTTAGTGCGTAAATATCCGTGGTCTTAGTTCCAAAGTAGTCTGTCTTATAAACACCTTTAATGTCTTCTCCAAGTCCCAAAATCACTACTGCACCACCAGCTTGGTAGCCTAAGAAGACATAGTCAGTATCTCGACGAGCCCCGAGAACTCCCTCTGCTTCGGTAAAGGCATCCAGTGCTAAGCCGGCTCCTTGAACTCCTAAGGTCATGCCGATAGGAATTACCCCTCTTAGGATACAGTGTTTTACAACGGCCTTATACATGGGGTGTACTTCAGGAGCAACCGAGGGATCGTAATCAGCGGACAAGATAACATAAGAACCTTTGGGAAGAGTATCTATATATTCAAATACCCTCTTCACCTGGGGTGACATTTTTTGAGGGAAACGTGGTGGAAAAATTAAAGGAATTATCAGTCCAATTAAAATCACAAGATAAATGTATTTTCTGTCAATCTTACTAAGTTTAATAAAGAAATCCCTCACTGACATATCAACCTCCCACCCAGTTTCTTTCAATTCCAAGGATTATTTTGATGGAAGTTGCTACCACACCAAGTCCAACGCCAATCATAATACCCCTCTTAGAAGCCAAATTGGGAACAGCCATAATCCATTCAACTATTTCATTCATCTTTGGAACATAGTTACCTATGGTAGTTGTTCCGAAGATTATTATAAAGGCAGTAATCATAAGGACTGTCGCTTCAACTCCCCTAATCCTGAATGCTCTATAAGCCGCAGAGGACATGTAGAAGGCGAGCAAGGAAAAGGTCGTTGCCTGCAAAGGCACCATCATGTTATTATACATTTTCTGGAAGAGGGAATCGGAACCTGTACCGCCAATAAAGCCGATTAACGCCATTGCTACAAAAGATAGGATGGCTACCAAACTATAGGGAGCGTAATTCTTGTCTTTGAGTCTTCTTGAATGGAACCTTAAAAAGCTAACTACAGCCATTATGTAGGCCATTGAAGCTATTGCTCGGTTCCACATAAGTGAGTTGTCATATATAATCTGAGATATCGGGTGCGGTACGAAATACTGTAAGGTCATAATAATACCTATTATGAAAACAAGGGCCAAAGGTATTTTCTTTTCTAATAAAGGCCTCATCTTATAACCTCCTTAGAATAAACCTAAGGTTATATTCACTTTAAAAAGGCTCAATATACTTAGCAAAACCATGACAACAACCAGAAGTAACTTAGCGAGGTCCTGGGCTTTAATAGTACCTGTAAGAAGAGGTTCCCTTGATAAATATGCGCTTGCTGCGTAAAGCTCCTCACCGATTAGTGTATAGTCACAGGTAACGACAAAGAATGGCAACTGAGCAACCGAATCCGTACCTGCAACCTGAATAGCCCCCGTTGAGGCACCGGTTTCGGATAGAATTAGGGATTCCGCAAAATAATATCCCATAAAGAAGTTAGTAGCACTTTGCTCCCTTACCATTCTTGCAGCAACATGGGCTGCATAGCCAAACTGGCTATCAGTGGCAAAGTAAACATCATCAGGATTAAACAAGTCTGGCCTGCCAATCGTTGTGTATGCTTCCTTCACTATTTCTCTTGCTATGGTGTAAACGACAGGGTCGTAACATGGTACGACTATTCTTGTCTCAAATTGACCTGCCCTCTTCGTCACATGCGAGAGAATATTGAGGGCTGCAATGGTAGCAATATCTGAAATGCCCGTCAATCCATTTATATAAATTATAGGCCTACCCATTTCCGTGGCACGTCCAATTGCCTCATTCACAGCCTCTAATCCCGCTATTGGTCGTAGATAAAGCGGTTTGTTTGCTCGTGCCTGTGCAATGTAATAAATCATAATTATTGTAAATAGCATCATTGCTATAAATAGCGGGAGTTTGTCCTTGTCAAACCACTTTGCGGTAGGCCTGGTGTATTCGCTCCACTCGCTTTCAAAGATAAGATTCCCATTGGAGTAAGCAAGGATTTTATAACGGTAATCCTTTTTGTAGCTGAGGCTATTATCTGTATACTCCTTTAGAAATGGTAAAATATCTAAAGTATCAATTTTTCCATCGCTACATTCTCTCACAAGATTTAGAGTAGTAATTTGAGGTCGAATTGTATCAGGTATATCCAGTACTATAGTGAGTTTTTTACCTGTTCCATCAGGGCTAAAGACCCTTGGTGGTGACAGGAATAGCATAAAAAGGATAGTTTTTAAAAGCATTGACACCTCCTTCGCATATTAAGATTAATTTTAAACCAAGAATCTTCTACTGCAAAATCGAATTACACAAGCTTGCAGGGATTAAAAGTTTCTTGTGATTTCTTGAATAATAGGCTTGCAAACTATAAAATATTAAAGGTTTAAATTATGATAAAAAGTATAATGTTTAATTATAATCATTTTCAATTGAGGATTTTAAACAAATATGAGTTCTGCTATTCTTTTCCCGCTTTAAAAGCCGGTGAAGTGGAAATGGCTGAATGTTTTGTAAAACTATATATTACAATTATTCCTCCGATTATTGCCAAAGCATTTTCAAATGAGCGTAAGCATTTTCTGTTCTTGAATTTGCTTTTAATATTAGAGAAGAATCTCTCTAAGAGGTTATTTGAAAATTCTCTTTTTGTAATTAATCCTATTCGTAAATGTTTAACATTTGAGTCAAATAATTCTTTTATAGCAGATGAGATTTATTCAACATTATCAGAGATTATAAGGTTTGGAATTTTACCTTTTAATTTTAATGCTAATTTTAGTGTCATCATATATGCATTTTTATCTTTTGTAGGAGATAAAAACCAGGATAAAACTAATCTTGAAGTTGGTTCAAAAACTATGAATAATCTGTATTTAACACCTTCTATTTTAACGATTGCATCATCAATATGCCCTACATCAGCAGATGTAGAAAGACTATGGTAGTTATTATAAAGAAGAGAAGAGGTATGCAAATTTACGGGTCCATTTTATTATGGTGACATGGGATTGGTTTTCCACCAAGTTCTTCTTTTATTTTTCTTGCGGGGAGATTAAGAATGAGTGAAAATTTTACTGCTTTCAAAACAGTTTTTATTGGGAATTTAGAAAATTTGGGCAGGGAAAAGAAATTTTCAGAGGAAAGTGCCAAGTTGAAAAAGGTTTTTAATTTAAAATGGTATGAAATGGTATATTTACAAAATGGTCTATTTGAACAGCAAAGTTGTATTGTATTTTTATTCATTTTTCTTTGTTCAAGCCGTGCTCCACATTTTGGGCAAAGTCCATATTTTGTGAGAGGGTATCTTGGCTTTTCTTTTCAAGTATGTCCATTTATGAATCGGCATAAGCATCTTTTACATCTATATTTTTCTTCACCTGTTTTTGAATATTTTCCAAGCTTAACAATTTTATCATACCCACATGTGTGGTATATAATTTTATTGTTTATAAGAGGTGACCTCCTTTTTGTGGGGGAGGGTTTTATGGCTCACTCTAAATTTTTTATAAATATAATTTTAAACATCATGAAAAAGTTATCAAAATTGTTTGGTCTTGGAGGAATGTATGTGGAAATAATTAAGGATGTTAGGTTTGGAATAGTACCGTTAAAATCTTCAGAAGCAATTGAAATGATGAAAGGGATAAAGGGGTATAATTTATTAAAAGGAGCAAGAGGAGAAAAAGGGGGTAATATAAAAAAGATAGATGAAATTATTTTAAGATTTTCACAGATGGTAAATGAAATTGAAGAAATTGAAGTAATTGATTTAAATCCAGTTTTTACATATCAAAAAGATGCATTTGTTGATGTTAGAATAAAAATAAAGGAGGAAAAATGATCTGGATAATTTTAATAGTAGTAGCAATCATAATCATTGTAACAGGAATATACAATTCTCTTGTTTCTCAAAGAATGCAGGTTAAAAATGCATGGAGCCAAATAGATGTTCAAATTAAAAGAAGGTATGATTTGATTCCAAACCTTGTTGAAGCAGTTAAAGGATATATGAAATATGAAAAGGAAGTATTAACACAGGTAATAGAGGCAAGGGCAAAAGCAGTTAGTGCAAGAGATAAAGGAGATTTAAAGGAAATTGGAAAGGCAGAAGGAGAACTTTCAGGATTCCTTGTAAGGCTTTTTGCCCTTTTTGAAAGATATCCTGAACTTAAAGCAAATCAAAATGTTATGATGCTTCAAGAGGAGCTAACAAACACAGAAAATAAAATTGCATTTGCAAGGCAATTTTATAACGATATGGTTATGAAGTATAATACATCAATACAGGTCTTCCCCAAAAATATAATTGCAGGAATTTTTGGTTTCAAACCTTTTGATTTTCTTATAATTGAAAGACCGCAGGAAAAAGAAGCACCAGGAGTTGACTTAAATGTATAAAAATTTAACTTTTTACGATTTACAAAGGAAAAATAAAAGAAAAACGTTAATTTTAATTTTTCTTTTTATTTTAATTGCAGGATTTATTGGCTTTTTAATAGATAATCTATTTTTAGGTTTTCCTGAATACATAAAATTTCCATTTTTAACAGCTTTTGCTCTTTCTCTCTCCTCATTTCAATCTTTTATTTCTTATAGATATGGAGACAAGATAGTTTTAAATTCTTTAAAGGCAAGACCTGCAAATCCAGAGATTTTTGAAGAAAAAAGAATAATAAATATTGTTGAAGAAATGAAGATAGCTGCAGGAATTCCAATGCCAAAAGTTTATGTGGTTGATACTGATGTTCCAAATGCTTTTGCAACAGGAAGAAATCCAGAAAATTCATCAGTTGCTGTTACAACAGGATTAATTAAATTATTGAATAGGGGAGAGATGCAAGGTGTTATAGGACATGAAATTGCCCATATAAGAAATAGAGATATACTCCCAATGACGGTTGCAGCAACATTGCTCGGTATTATAATAATTCTATCAGATATGATTTCAAGGGGATTTGGATTTGGTGAAATAAGGCAAAAAGGAAGGGGAAAAATTTCTTTTAGAGGAAATGCGCTTGTTTTATTAATAATTTTAATATTCCTAATAATTACTCCAATAATTGCAAGGCTTGTATTCCTGGCAATATCAAGAAGTAGGGAATATCTTGCAGATGCAACATCAGCAGAATTAACAAGAGATCCAATTTCACTTGCAAATGCTCTTGAAAAAATATATTTAAATCAAACTGGAAAACCAATAGGAAACAACGCAATTTCACCGCTTTTTATAGTTTCTCCATTAAAGAGTAAACTCGAAAATAAAGAAAATTTATGGTCTGATTTATGGAGCACTCATCCACCAATTGAAAAAAGAATATTTTATTTAAAGGAGATGGCCCATGAATATTCATAGTATTTTCATAGCATTTATGAAAAGATTAATTAAATTATTCCAATTTGGGATTGTATTTATTGGCGTACTTCTTGCTCTTGCTCTTATTATAGGCTCTATTTATCTGATGTTTTACCTTATATTCAACTCTAAAACAAATATTTTGCTTGGTAAGTTTGAGTATTTGAAGAAGAAAGATCCAGAATTATTTGTATTTATCGGCATAATACAGATGTGTATATTTTTCCCAGCATTTCTCTTATTGTTTTTTACGGTAATTGGAGATATCTATTATATCTTTGAAACAGTAGCAATATTCTTCGAAGAAAATGAAACATTATTTCATAAACTTTCTCGCATCCCCACAATGGTTTTATTCATTGCACCTGTGATTTATTTCTTTTTGGAGCTTGTCGGTGAAGAAGAAAAAATCTTTGGAGAAGAGGGTTTTACTTCACCTATATTAGACCAGGCTGGGGTTCTTTATATGGGAATAGGTGCTATAATGATTATTTTATCTTTACTCTTTCCTGACATCCCTCTAAGTAAGTTTCTTAACCTCCCGCTTTTGATAATATTTTGGTTAGGCTTTTTAGAGTTTGGAATGTTTTACGCTGGAATGTGGTTATCAGGTTCTATGGGTAAAAATCTGTTTGATATTCTCTTATGGCATGGATTTCTTATTTCCAATGGATACTTTCTTTACAAATATTACAAAACTTTGCATATATTAAAATGGCTGTGAATGCAGAAGTATATGAAAAGGGATTGTTGACCCTTATTATATCAAAAAAGAAAATAAATGTCTTGTAATTTTTGGGCTAACATATTTGAAAAATTTAAACATTTAAATTAAAATTAAGAAGAAACAAAAATAAGGAGGTGTGTATGAAAAAAATATGCATATGGAGTGTCATATATATCATAACTATGGGAACTGCCTATGCACAACTCCCAAAATTGCCTAAAACACCTCAAATCCCGAAAGTTGAAAAAGGAGAGGCAAAAGAAGAAACAAAAGGAAAAATCTACTATGTAAGTGCCAATAGAGGTAGCGGAAGGGAAGGAACAAAAGAAAATCCAGCAAAAGACCTATCAAGTATAATTTCCCTTTTGAAACCTGGAGATATAGTTTACATTGCTCAAGGAGTATATACAGGAAAAATGGGGGCTGGAAGTGATAAAATTACAGTTCCTGTTTCTATAATTGGTGGTTTTAACGATGACTTTACAGAAAGGGACCCTTGGGGAAAATATTTGACGATTTTTACAGGCAAAAATACCCTTGATGCCTCTACTGAAGAAAGGTTGAATATTGAAACTTCTGAAACCTTTAGTGAATACAAAGGGAAGATAGTTATTGATGGTATCATCTTTGATAATGGACCAAGAAACCAATACAAAGAAGGAGGAGAACTTATTGTTGTAAGAAAAGCTGACCAAGCAAGAGGATTAAATGCTACTCCTTCTACGGCAGTTTTAAGAGTAAAAGTCGGGAAATATACCGATGTTGAAATTAAAAATTGTATAGCTCTAAATGTCAATTCAACTTCTGGTGTATTTAGCGTATTTGCCAATAAAGGTTCAAATGTGTTAATTGAGAATAATCTTTTGATAAATAATAGTGGAGAAGCAATTTATGCTATGACCTTATGGCACAATAAAGAGGATATGGCTAAATTCAAAATTTTAAACAATACAATCCTCTTTACCTGGAAATATGAGCCATTGGCGGAAAGTTATAGCGGAACAGGAATAAAGTGTGATAAAGAGGTTAATTTACACATTGAAGGTAATGTAATTGGGTTTAGTGATATAGGAGGGTTTGATAACATCAAAAAAGCAGAAAATGTTGTTTTAAAGAATAATCTTTTTACCGGAAATCGTCAGTTTGATTACAGAGAGTTCAATACAATGATGAAGGTTTCAGATATTGCAGATTATGCGGAAGCATTAAGCTCTGATTCAAAAGGAAATATTTCTGAAAAGATTACTGTTCCTGTAAATGAAAAATGGGCTAATTATTATGCGAATCGTAAAGAAATATCCCGCGCACAGGTTGAAGCTAATGTTAAAGCAGAAAATTCTGACATAAATGCAATCAGGTCAATGCTTGGACTCCCCTTAGTAGGAACTTCTGTTAATGTCGATGTAGATGTATGGCTCCATAGATTACCGCTTGAAGACGCACTAAAAGTAGGTTCTGCCAAGTTTCTTGGTAAATACGGATGCTCTAAACCATAAGTTGATTGTGGGAGTAGAATAAGTAACCTACTTTTTCAAAATGATTTTTTTAATAGTAATGATTTTTAACTACTTATATTCAGAGGACTTTAATTCTTTTATAAAAGGGAATAATCAATTTGCGATTGACCTTTACAAACAAATGAGTAAAAGTAATGAAAATATATTCTTTTCCCCAATTAGTATATCAAATGCCTTTGCTATGCTCTATGCAGGAACAGACGGAAAAACAAAAAAAGAAATAAAACAAGTTTTTCACTTTGCACCTGAAAAAGAATTACATTCCTATTTTTCTGAATTGATAAGGAAAATAAAAAGTAATGACGGTGGAATTTTGGGCATATTCTTTTCTGTTCGGGAACTACACATAGCAAATGGGATATGGATGCAAAAGGATTATAAATTTAAAAAAGAATATTTAAAAACAATGAATAAGTATTATGATGCTGTGCTTAAAGAAGTTGATTTTAAAGAAGCATCTGAAAAAAGTAGAAATACTATCAACCGCTGGGTAGAGCAAAAAACAAAAAGAAAGATAAAGGATTTAATGCCACCGGGAAGCATTTCCTCTTCAACAAGGCTTGTTTTAACGAATGCAATATATTTTAAAAGTAAATGGGAATATATATTTGATGAAAAAGAAACTGAATATATGCCCTTTTATCTATTAGATGGAAGCGAAAAAAAGGTACCAATGATGTCATATGGGGAAAGTAAATACCTAAGATACTTTGAAGATGAACAAATTCAAATAATTGAAATGGATTACAAAGGGAGAAAAAACTCAATGCTTGTAATCCTTCCGAAAAAAAAGGATGGAATCAAAGATTTAGAAAAAATTTTAACACTCGATATTTTAAACAAATGGATGGAAAGTATGAAAACAGAAAAAGTTGTTGTATTTTTCCCAAAGTTTAAAATTACAGGTGATTATGAATTAAGGCATGATTTAGAGAATCTTGGATTAAATACGATTTTTAGTGAAGAAGCAGATTTTTCGGAAATGACAAATGGAAAAGGTTTATTTATCAATGCTATATTTCATAAAACCTTCATAGAAGTGACTGAAACGGAAACAAAAGCAGCATCAGCTACTGCAACAGGTCTTTTGTTGGCACCACCTCCAACTGAAATAGAGCCAAGAATATTTAAAGCAGATCACCCGTTTATATTTTTAATTTACGATAAAGACACAAATGCTATTTTGTTTTTTGGAAGGTTTTTAGAACCGGAGGAAGATTATGAAACCCCTTATTAAGATATTATGTTTAATCCTTTTGTTCGGTGGCATTTTAAAATCTGAGAATGAATTTAAAGAAAGGGAACATTTTGATAATGCAATAAAGTATTATAATGAGGGAGATTACAAGAAAGCGGAAAAGGAATGCAGGATGGCAATCAAGATAAATCCAAATAATGCAAAATCACACCATCTTTTAGGTAAAATACTGTTTGAAAGAAAACGATATGATGAAGCAGAGAAAGAATTAAGAGAGGCAATTAAAATAGATTCTACTTATGCGGAAGCACACAACAATTTGGGGACTTTATTAGAAATTTTAAAAAGATACGATGAAGCAGAGAAAGAATATAGAGAAGCAATAAGAATAAATCCAAATTTGGCAGAAGCACATTATAATTTGGGAACTTTATTGGTAAGTTTGGAACGACATCTTGAAGCAGAAAAGGAATTATCAGAAGCAATAAACATAAACCCAAATGATGCACAAGCGCATAATGGTTTAGGGTATTTATTCCTTACTTTGGGATTATACGAGGAAGCGGAAAAAGAATTCAGGGAAGCAATCAAATTAAACCCTCAATATTCAATGGCATACACTAATTTAGGAATCACACTATTCCAATTGGAAAAATATGAAGAAGCGGAAGAAAAATTAAAAGAAGCAATAAAGATAGAACCAAATAATGCAATTGCACACAACAATTTAGGACTTTTTTTGTATAATTTGGGACGATATAACGAAGCGGAAAAAGAATTCAAAGAAGCAATAGAATCAAACCCAAAAAATGAGATAATGCGCAACAATTTAGGATATTTACTCCTGTATAAACTAAAAAAGTATAAGGAGGCAGAGAAGGAATTTAAAAAAGCAATAGAAATAAATCAGGAATACGCACCTGCATATGTTAATTTGGGTGTTTTATATATTGAAACAATAAAAGAGGATAAAGCAAAAAAAGTAATTTTGAAAGCTAGGGAATTGTTTGAGAAATATGGGGATCAAAATGGGGTTAATTATTGTGATGAGCTTTTGAAATCTATAAGCGAAGGAGAAAAAAATGATTAAGAGAATAACAATTTTTTTTTAATATGGATGTTTTTTTCATGCGTTCAAAAAACACAAGTAGATTTTAAGGAAAAACTCCTTGCCAAAATCCCAAGCGATGTGGATATATTAAACATAATATTCAGTCCTGACGGTAATAAAGTAGTATATGTTGGGAAAAAAGGCAGCAAAGAATTTGTAGTTGTTAATGATAAAAAAGAAGAAGAATTTGACCTTATAGGTGACCCTGTATTTAGTCCTGATGGTAAAAAATTAGCATACCCTGCAAAAAAAGGAGACAAGTTTTTTGTTGTTATAAATGGTAAAAAGGGTAAGGGATTTGACCTGGTAGGAAATCCAATATTTAGTTCTAATGGAAAAAGGATCGCATATATAGCAGTAGAAAAAGGTGAATGGTTTATGGTTGTAGATGGAGTAAGGGGTAAAAAATTTGATCTTGTAAATGATCCAGTATTTAATGCAGATGGAAGATTAATATATGTTGCATTGAAAAAAGGCAAATATTTTATTGTTTATGAAAATACTGAAGGAGAAGAAGGGTTTGATGAGGTAGGAACACTTGTGTTGAGTCCTGATGGAAAAAAATTGGCATACCGTGTAAGAAAGAGATATAAAGAGTTTATCAATATGGAAAGCAGTATGGAATTTGACAAGGTTTCAGACCCTGTGTTTAGTCCTGATGGTAAGCATCTTGCATATATTGCAAGCGATTTAGAAAAAAGAAAAAGATTTGTTGTGATAGATGGGGAAAAAGGAGAAGAATTTGATGATGTTGCCGGGCTCCTTTTCAGCCCTGACGGAAAACAATTGGCATATGTTGCAAAGAAAGAGAATAAATATTTCGTAGTTGTAAATGGGGAAAAAGGAGAAGAATTTGATCTTGTGTTTGATATAGTTTTCAGCCCTGATGGTAAAAGGGTTGCGTATAGAGCCAGAAAAGGAGACAAAGAATTTATTGTCATAGATGGGAAAAAGCAAGAAGAATTTGATGGTGTATGGTATCCTGTATTTAGTCCTGATGGTAAACAAGTAGCATATATTGCATTAATAAAGAATGAAAAGTTTAAAAGGCTTATTGTAGTGGACGGAAAGAAGACGGAAGAATTTGATGATGTATGGCAACCTGTATTTAGCCCTGATGGGAAAAAAGTTATGTTTTATGCTTTAAAATCAAAAGAACTGTGGAGAAAGGTTATTGATGTTGAAAGCGAATATTAGAAAAAAGGAGGTTAGAAATGGAAACTTTTTTAAAATTATCCATATTTGTTTTATTATTTCCAGGGATGATGATTTTTAACAACTTATACTCAGAGAATTTTAATTCTTTTATAAAAGGGAATAATCAATTTGCGATTGACCTTTACAAACAAATGAGTAGAAGTAATGAAAATATATTCTTTTCCCCAATTAGTATCTCAAATGCCTTTGCTATGCTCTATGCAGGAACAGATGGAAAAACAAAAAAAGAAATAAAACAAGTTTTTCACTTTACACCTGAAAAAGAATTACATTCCTATTTTTCTGAATTGATAAGAAAATTAAAAAATGTTTCTGGTTGTGAATTGAACATTGCTAATGCTCTATGGGTGCAAAAGGGTTATGAGTTTAAAAAGGAATTTTTAAACATAGCTAAAAAATTTTATGATGGAGTGGTTAAAGAGCTTAATTTTAAAACATCACCTGAAGAGAGCAGAAAAAAAATAAATAGATGGGTAGAACAAAAGACAAAAGGGAAAATAAAAGAACTTATAGAAAAGGGTTCTATAAGCTCTTTAACAAGGCTCATATTAACAAATGCCATATATTTTAATGGCGAATGGTGTCATCAATTCAACAAAAAACTAACAAAGGAGATGCCCTTTTATCAAATAAATGGAAATGAAAAACAGGTTCCAATGATGCAGTTTGAAGATTTTAAGGAATTCAATTATTTTGAAGATACAATTGTCCAGGTTCTTGAGATGAAATATAAAGGGGAAAAGATATCTATGATTATAGTTCTCCCAAAAAATAAGGATGGGATTAAAAATGTGGAAGAGGTTTTAAACATAGATATTCTTAATAACTGGCTTGAAAGTATGAGATTAACAAAAGTAGATGTTTATTTTCCAAAATTTAAAATGGAAAGGGCTTATACCCTTACTGAAAATTTAAGGGGACTTGGAATAAGTTCTCTTTTTGGTCCAGAAGCAAATCTCTCGGGAATAACAGGAGAAAGAGATTTATTTATTAATGAGATATTCCACAAATCCTACATAGATGTAAATGAAACAGGAACAGAAGCAACTGCTGCCACAGGTGTTGGATTTCCAGAAAGTATTCCTATGAAGGAAAAGCCAAAGATATTTAAAGCAGACCATCCCTTTATATTTTTAATTTATGATAAAGAAACACGCGCTATTTTGTTTTTTGGAAGGGTTTTAGAACCATAAGGGGACAATATGAAAATGCTTCAATTTATTTTAACTTTTTTAATCGTAGGAATATTAATAGAAGGAAATGGTGATAAAGAAAAAGAACATTTTAACAATGCAATAAAGTATTATAATGAGGGAAATTATAAAAAAGCGGAAAAAGAATGCAGGAGAGCAATTAAGATAAATCCAAACAATGCAGAATCACACCATCTTTTAGGTAAAATACTGTTTGAGACAAAACGATATGATGAAGCAGAGAAAGAATTTAAAGAAGCAATAAGAATAGAACCGGATTATGCAGAAGCGCACTACAATTTAGGATATTTATTGGAAATTTTAGAACGATACGATGAAGCAGAGAAAGAATACAGAGAAGCAATAAGAACAAATCCAGATTTTTCATCCGCATACAATCGGTTAGCAGATTTGCTTTACAAATTAGGAAAGGGTGAAGAAGCTGCAAACGTTAGGAGTGAATTTAGTGTGCACCTATTTAGAGAAGAAATAAGGAGAAATCCAAACAATGTAGAAGCACACATTGGTTTAGCAATCTCTTTGCAAGGTTTGAAACGATATGATGAGGCAGAGAGAGAATTTAGGGAGGCAATAAGAGTAAATCCAAATAATGCAGGTGCATACCATCTTTTAGGGATTTTACTGACTGATTTACAACGATATGATGAAGCAGAAAAAGAATTAAGGGAAGCAATAAGAATAGATCCAAATGATGCAGAACTACATTATAGTTTAGGGCGTTTATTTGCGATTTTACAAAAATATGACAGAGCAGAGAAAGAATATAGAGAGGCAATTAAAATAGACCCAAACTATAAAATAGCAAGAAAAAAGCTAATATATTTATTATATGGTTTGGGACGATATGAAGAAGCAAAAGAAGAGTATAAAGAAATTTTAAGGATAGACCCAAACGATTATTATGCCCACAATGCCTTAGGGGAATTATTATTTAGAGAGTTTAAACAATACGAGGAAGCGGAAAAGGAGTTTAAGGAAGCATTAAAAATAAATCCTTTAAATACTATAGCACTTTACAATTTAGGAAGCTTGCTAATGGAATTGGAAAGGTATAAAGAGGCGGTAGAAGTATATAAGGCATTAATAAAGATAACACCGGATGACCCAATATATCACAACTTTTTGGCTTATTGTTTTGAGAAGTTGGGACAATATGACGAAGCAATAAATGAATATAAAGAAATAATGAGAATAAATCCTGATGATGCAGAAACATATCTTAAATTGGGAGATTTATACATTAAGCTTGGGAAAAAAGATAAAGCAAAAGAAGAGATTTTAAAGGCAAAGGAATTGTATGAAAAGCTTGGTGATCATGAAGGTGTTAATCATTGCAAGGAGATTTTAAATTCATTAGGTATAAAACCGAAGTGAAATAGGAGCATTTTTATGAAGGAATATAATGAAGGCATGAAAAAATACCTTAAAAATTTAAATAAATTTATGGAAAAAGGAGATTATGAAAGTGCTGAAAGAGAATGTAGAGAAGCAATAAAGATGAATCCCAATTCTGCAGAAGCACATTGGTATTTGGGAAGTATATTGCATGTTTTGGGGAGATATGAGGAAGCAGAAAAGGAATTTAGAGAGGCTATAAAAATAAAACCAAATTTTTCACAAGCCCATTACAATTTAGGGATACTTTTATACGAATTGGGAAGATACGAAGAGGCAAGAATGGAATATGAAATGGCGACAAAATCATTAATACATAAATTTTTCTATAATTTTTTTGAAATGTTAGGAATATTACCAAGTATAGAAAAAAAATTATTTTCCAGTAAAAACTCCTGCCATCTCTTCATTCAAATACCAAATATCTTATCTTTTACTTTTGCTTATTTCTTTTATCCTTTTCATATCCATAATAGGTATTTTTGTAATGAAATATCGCCAACTTTCTAAAAGTATTGTATTAAGTGTAATGTTTGTCATTATCATCGGCATAATGGGAATAATATTATTCCTGAAAATAAGCCCTTTTTGGTTCCAGTTGTTTTCCGAAGGTAATGTAACTTTAACCCCTTCCGGAATTCATTGGATAATAAAAGAAAAGGAAGGATATATAGATTTTAATTCAGATTTTACAGTTATAAAAAAACAGGCATTTTTATGGGGAGGTCGAAATAGAGAATATCTCGTGGTTTATGAGATCAAACAAGGCGAGAATAAAATTGTATTCCACCGCACAGCATTGTTAAGAGAACAGGAAGAAATAGCAGATTTACCATATACAAACTCTGTTGGTGTGAGGTTGATTCAACACGCCAAGGAGATTACAGATTATATTGATTATGTAATTTCCCAAAAAGAAAAATGAAATTGATACCGATACTGATTGGGATTGTAACGCTTACTATCGGCATATTAATTATAATAAAATCCTTTCAAATAGCTTCTTGGCCAAGTGTATATGGAAGAATCACTTATAAGAAAATTATTACCCCTGAAGAAAGAGCTTTGGAGAGTATTAAAGCATTACCAAAACAAATTCAACCTTTTTTCCTTTTGTTGACTAAAATAAAAGAAATACCTCCATTTCGGTGGTTTTCCCAAAAAATGAGAGAGGAAGAATCTTATGATGATTATGGATATGAAATAAAGGTGGAGTATGTTTATGAAGTAAAGGGCAAAACTTATAAGGGGCATAATATTAGATATAAACAGATAACAACTTTTTGGCGTAAAAAAGATGCAGAAAACTTCATTAATAACCTTCCAGAAACTGTAAAAATCTATTATAATCCTTCAAAACCAGAAGAAGCGTATCTTTTTAAACCTTCTATGAAATTGGGTTTATTTCTTACAGTTTTTGGACTAATAATTACTGTATTCTTTGGGTTATTAATGCTTGGAAATATCTCTTTACAGAACAAATAAAGCTTGTTTGAGGTATATATGATAAAGTATAAAATTCTGTTAATAACTTTTTTAACAGGAGTTTTTATGATGGAAAATGGTGAAGAAGCAAAAAAAACATTTTGAGAAAGCAAATGACTATGCTCAAAAAGGAGACTATGTAAATGCAGAAAAGGAATATAGAGAAGCAATAAGTATAAATCTAAACTATGTAGAAGCACACGCTTATTTGGGAACTTTGTTATATGCGTTAGGAAGATATGAAGAGGCAGAAAAAGAATACAAAGAAGCCATAAAAAATGATTCAAATTATACCTATCCCTACATTCCGTTAGCTTGGTTGCTACATTCATTAGAAAGAAATGAAGAAGCAGAAGAAGTTTTCAGAAAATTACTTAAAATAAAACCTGAGGATGCAGAAGCGCATTTAAACTTTGGAAGTGTGTTACAAAATTTAGGAAGAAATGAAGAAGCAGAAAAAGAATACAAAGAAGTAATAAAGATAAAGCCAAATTATGCTCTTGCGCATCTTCGACTGGGGATTTTATATATTAATACTGGGAAAAAAGACGAAGCAAAAAAGAAATTTTAAAGGCAAGAAAGTTATTTAAAAAAGATAGAAATCTGGAATATGTTAATTATTGCACCGAACTTTTAAAATCCCTAAAATAGAGTAGAAGATGAGAATATTATTTTTAAAGCAAATTAAAACAATGTTATTTTTTACCTTAATATTCTTTTTAATGAATATAAGTGGTGCTGAGAAGCTTAACACTGTTATTTTCATAAAAAGATATGGAGACAAAAGAAGATTATGGAACCATTGTGCTTATTCTATTGAGCAAATAAATGATGGTTTTGTAATTTCAGGGTGGCTTGGGTTTCCAACAGAACAAACAACCGGGCATATTCTTTTAATCAAAACAGATTTCTTAGGAAATATCAAGTGGGCTAAAACTTATAGTGAGAAAGGCAGAATATTTAAAGATGAGAGGGCATTTTCCGTTCAAAAGACAAATGATGAAGGGTTTATTGTAGCAGGCTACACTTATCCTTCTGAATTTGGTAGGTATGATGTTCTTCTAATTAAAATGGACACCATCGGGAATATCAAATGGTCTAAAATTTATGGTGGAGAAAATTTAGATATAGCGCATTTAGTTCAAAATACAAAGGATAAAGGATATATATTAGTAGGATGCACAGAGTCGTTTGGTGCTGGTAATAAAGATATTCTTCTTATCAAGATAGACGGTAATGGAAATGTAGAATGGGCTAAAACTTATGGAGGGAAAAAAGATGAAGAGGGGTATTTTATTCAGCAAACATCTGATAATGGATATATTATTGTAGGATATACTACTTCTTTTGGCGCAGGTGCTTCTGATATTCTTCTTATTAAAATTGATTTTAATGGAAATATAAAATGGGCAAAAACCTATGGTGGGAAAAATTATGATTACGCTTTTTCTGTTCAACATACACCTGATGAAGGATTTATTGTAGTGGGTTATACAGAATCTTTCGGAGCAGGTTCCAAAGATATTTTTCTTATCAAAACAGATGCTGATGGAAACATAAAATGGACAAAAACATCTGGAGGAAAAGGTAACGATTATGCCTATTCTGTTCACCAAACAAAAGATGATGGTTTCATAATCGCAGGATACACAAATTCCTTTGGGAATATCTCGGGAGACATTATTTTAATCAAGACCAATAAGAGTGGAGATGTAGAGTGGTCTAAAATTTATCGCATTAAAAATTCTGATGAGTATGTTTATTCTATTCACCAAACATCTGATGGTGGCTACATTGCTATTGGTAAAATTAATAATGATATTCTCATTATTAAAACCGAAAACGACGGAAATATTGGCTCTTGTAAAATAGTTAGAAATGCAAAAGTTTTTGTAAATAAATACAATTTATCTCCGAATACTCCGAATCTATTAATTATTTCTCCAGCAATAGAAAGTAAATCCATATCAATTTTGACTTTATTTTATGAAATTTTTACCACTAATATATGCAAATATAAATTTTAATTCGTACTTCCTCAAAATTAGACCTACTTGAACTATTTTCTATTGTAGTTCTGATGCCCATTCGAGACTCCTTTTCTTGTTGTAAGCCCTGTCAAGCTCCCTTTGTAATTTGATTATCGCTTGTGTTAATTTTACTATCTTTATGTTATCCCTCAAACTCACAAACTTCCTTTTTACTTCTTCACTTGCACCTTCCGCTCTTAAGACCCTGTTTAAAGGTGTGTCTATCTCATACCTCTTTATCTTTTTCCCGTTTATCCTATGCTTCTCCACTACCTTCATCTGCGGTACTATTAAGTTATGCTTCCCCCTCCTTGATAAAAGCTCCTTAGAATATTTACCAACCAGCACTACTTTACCTCCCTTTAAGTAAACCTTTTTGCCCGTGTTTCTCAAAAGATAGGCTATGTAACTCCTGCTTGTAGGTAAGTGTTCATGAAGTTCGTTCAGGATTTGCGTTTTTTCTTTTTTCCTCGCCTTCCTGTATATAGGCGCGTTTTTGGCAATGATTGAATATCCTTCTTCCATGTTATACACTTTTATCACGACCATACTGCGTTCCTCCTTGTTTAAAGAATAAAAGAATGCAGTATGGTCGCCGTTTTACTATTTTGTTATTTTTGATGAAACAATCCCATTTCGAATAGATTAATTTTGAGGAACGCCGTAATTTTGAGTTTTTAATCTTTTATCTTTATAATAATTATGTGCTTAATTTAAAAATGGAAAATTTAATTTTATTGTTCTTTTTTAACTGGATGTTAGTTATGGCTAAAGGAGAAAACTCTACATTAGCATCTCCCTTTGGAAATATGGTTATAACTTCTGAGGGTATTGGTGAAATAAAAATTGGTAAAAAATTTAATCCCCAATACATTCCCGAAGACCTTTCTAAACATTATTTTTGTAATTATATAGGTGATGGTCAACCGATAGAAGGTTTATTCTTCTTTGAAGGACAAATTTTGGTTATTTTCAAGTCAGGACCATTTCAAAAGGCAGCAATAAAACAATATATTGAACCTAACCCGGAAAAATTTGCCCCTCTTTTTTTAAAAGCAATCAAAAAAGGTATGATTATATCTGAAATTATTGTCCTCGGAACAATAGCAAAAACAGATAAAGGGGTGACAGTCGGTTCCACCTTAAAAATGCTAAAAGAGAATTATCCGGACATAGAGCTATGGAGTATACCTGATGCCTTTAGAGCTGATAGTCATATATGCGTAGGAAAGAGCGATTCTCTACCAAATGTATATTTTATCTTTGATGGAGTATGTGATAAATTGGAAGAAGATAAGAAGATTATAAGAATTAGTATCCATAAAGAAAATTAAAAATTACGGTTTAAAATAATGTTTGTGAAAGCAACATTTATAAATTAAAATGGTTCTCTCTGATGTAATAAAAATTGGTGAATTCCCTTTAGAAAATTTAAGGAGAAATGAAGTGAGAATAAAGGTTATTGCGTCAGGTATAAATCATCTTGATATATGGGTAAGAAAAGGAATTCTAGGTCTAAAACTTCAATTTCCACATATTCTTGGTGCAGATGCTTCAAGAATTGTTGAAGAAATAGGAGAAGAAATTGAAGGAATAAATAAGGGTGATAAAGTTTTGATTTATCCTGCAACTTTTTGTGGAAAATGTGAAAAATGTGTATCAGGAAATGAAAATTTATGTAAGGAATATAAAATATTTGGTGAAAGAAGGAAGGGGGTTCAATCAGAATATATAAATGTTCCAAAGGAAATTGTTTTTAAAATCCCTGAAGGAATATCTTTTATAGAGGCATCAGCAATTCCACTTTCCCTTTTAACAGCAATGCAAATGGTTGAAAAGGCAAATATAGAACCTGGAATGAATTCACTTGTTATGGCAGGAAGTTCAGGTGTTAGTTTGTATTTAATTCAAATATTAAAAATATTTAGAAGCAATGTTTTTGTAACTGCTTCAAGTAAGGAAAAAAATTGAAAAGGCAAAAGAATTTGGTGCAATTGATGGGGTTAATTATAATGAAAAGGATTGGGAAAAGAAATTGAAAAATATTTGTGAAAAAATTGATGTAATATTTGACCATACAGGAGAAGAATATTTTGAAAATTTAATAAAAATAGTTAACTGGGGAGGAAAAATAATAATATGTGGTGCAACAAGTGGTTATGATGCAAAAAATGACCTAAGATATGTATTTTTTAGACAGATTCAAATAATAGGTTCAACAATGGGTGGAAGAAGACATCTTTTAAAAGGGATTGAATATGTTAAAAAGGGATTTATAAAGGTTCCAATTTTTGAAGTTTTTAATTTTGAAAAAGTAAAAGAGGCACATAAAATTATTGAAGAAAGAAAAGCAATTGGCAAAATTGTTTTAGAATTTTAACCGTACTTCCTCAAAATTAGACCTACTTGAACTATTTTCTATTGTAGTTCTGATGCCCATTCGAGACTCCTTTTCTTGTTGTAAGCCCTGTCAAGCTCCCTTTGTAATTTGATTATCGCTTGTGTTA